>ENA-UOOE01000181-UOOE01000181.1-fermentation-metagenome-genome-assembly--contig:-NODE-181-length-65851-cov-16.140069_pt1 | contig 65851 bp, 74 predicted proteins | sample MGYA00245776_ERZ724021 | MGnify/ENA primary metagenome ERZ724021 (study PRJEB28704, sample SAMN03018321) | fermentation metagenome | biome: anthropogenic terrestrial biome; feature: soil; material... | reverse complement strand
ATTTATCAGACAATAATATTGTGGATTTCTCGCAGGAAGATGATTCGGAAGATGATTCGGAAGATGAATTTAAAGATGAGATATTATTTTTATTTATGGGAATAGATGCAAATGGGGGAATAGAAAAAATAAAGGAAAATAGAAATAAAGAGGGAGACAGATATATAGAAACCGGGAACAGGACAGATACCATGATGCTGTGCAAATTTAATTTTAAAACCGGCGAAACAAATATATTGTCTATTCCGAGGGATACAAGAGTAAGAATAAGAGGCAGGAAAAACGAATATAAGATCAATGCCGCATATTCTTATGGGGGGCCTTACCTTGCCGTTGACACGGTAAAAGACTTTTTAAATGTAGATTTAAAATATTATGTAACGGTAGATTATTTAGCGGTTAAGGAAATAGTGGATGCAATCGGAGGAATAAAAATAGATGTGCCTCAGGACATGAAACATAATGATATTCCTTCTCTGAGAATAAATATAAAGAAGGGGTTTCAGACTTTGAATGGGGATAAAGCCATTGAGTTTTTAAGATATAGAGGATATAAAGAGGCAGATATAGGTAGAATAAAGGCACAACAGATGTTTATAAAGGAATTTATAAAACAAGTGCTTAAACCCAAAAATATCATTAAATTACCCAAAATGATAAATGCTTACTTTGATTATATTGATACCAATATACCTTTGAATTCAATGGTTAAAGCAGTAACAAACGCCAATAAATTGAACATGGAAAATGTTAAGACTGAGACCATACCCGGGGACGGAAAGAAAATCGGGAAAGAAGATTTTTGGATATATGATGAAAATAAGACGAAGGAACTGACAGACGAAATGTTCGAAGATTTTTTGATTAAATAATATAATATGATACAAGATATAAGACAAAATCATTTTCTAGGGAAATACAAATGCTTAATAAATAGAAAGAAGAGGATTTTTTGTAAAGATTAAATTTTTGTTTTAAATTAATTACAAAAAATTAAAAAAGATATTGACATTTGTTTTAGAAGATGGTATTGTATATAGAAATTAATAAATTTTTGTAGAATATTGATGTATTATATTAAAGACTATGATGAAGAAAAAAACTATTTTTTAACTAATTATAGAGAACCGAGTATGGTGGAAATCGGGATTGGAAAAATAGATAATAACTCACTTCAGAGTTGTGCCGCTGAATAAGTAGGCTGTAACGTTCCCCTACGTTATAAGGGGAGGGTTTGATTGAACCTGTTGATGCTTTACTATATCAAAAACTATGATGAAGAGAAAAACTATTGATTAACTACTTACAGAGAGCCGAAGATGGTGAGAATCGGCATTGGTTTAGTAGATAATAAATCACTTCTGAGTTTCATAGCTGAACTAAGTAAGCCATGACGAATGGATCCTACGTTATAAGGAGAAGGTTTGATTGAACCTACTGAGATAGTATTCGTGAGGATATTATGATTTAGAGTGGTACCGTGCTAACGTGCCTCTATTACGTATATATACGTAATAGAGGCTTTTTTTATAATCTATGGGAAACTCTATTTACATTAATTTGTATTTGACTTTAAGTGAGTTTCAAAAAAGGCTTTATTAATATATCAATATTCCGATAAAAGCCTTTTTTAATTTGGCGGAGGTGGTTTTTGCCGGCTTTTAAATTTGAAATAAAAACTATATTACATTAAGGGAGAGATGAATAAGTGAAAAGAGCAATTACTTTAGTTATGACGGTTTTATTGATATCTACTTTATTAGTAGGATGTGATTCAAAATCAGGAGAAAGTTCTGAAAATATAAAAATAGGATTAAATTATGAATTATCTGGAAATGTTGCAACTTATGGGCAAAGTTCGGTAAAAGGTATAGAATTTGCAATTGATGAAATAAATAAAGCCGGCGGAGTTCTTGGTAAACAGATAGAACTTGTAAAAGTTGATAATAAGTCAGACAGTGCAGAAGCTGCTAATGTTTCGACAAAGTTAGCTACAAGAGATAAAGTTGTGGTAATATTAGGGCCGGCAACATCAGGGGATGCAAAAGCGGCATCTCCGGCAGCAATGCAGAATAAAATTCCGCTTATATCCTCTTCAGCTACTTCGGACGATTTTACCGTTGATAGCAATGGAAAGGTTAGAGATTATATCTTTAGGACATGTTTTAATGATTCATTTCAAGGTATAACCATGGCAAATTTTGCATTCAGTGATTTAAAGGCAAAAAAAGCGGCAATTCTTATTGATAATACAAGTGACTACAGTAAAGGAATAGGAAAGAATTTTAAGGAGACATTTGAAAAACTTGGCGGAGAAATTTTGACAGAAGAAGCATATCAATCTAAGGATACAGATTATAAAGCTGTTTTGACAAATATTAAAGGAACCAATCCGGATGTATTATATGTTCCGGGTTATTATGAAGAAGTAGGGCTGATTATAAAACAAGCCAGAGAATTAGGCATTAACATACCAATACTTGGAGCCGACGGATACGATTCACCGAAATTAGCAGAAATTGCTGATAAGAAATCATTAGAAAATGTTTATTATACAAACCATTATTCATCTATGGACGATGCATCTGATGTTGTAAAATTTAGAGAATCATTTAAGAAAAAGAATGGAAGCGAACCGGATGCGTTCAGTGCATTAGGTTATGATATGGGATATTTTGTAGCTGATGCTATAAAAAGAGCAGGAGAGGCAGACCCTGAAAAAATTAAGGATGCTTTAGCAGACACTAAGGATTTTAAGGGTATAACAGGAACATTTTCTATGGATGAAAATCATAATCCTGTAAAGTCAATTACAATACTTCAATTAAAAGACGGACAACCTTCCTTTGTTAAAAAATTAGAGCCATAATTATTATAGATCTACCACAGAGGGAAGATTATTTGCCTCTGTGATAGATATTTGTTATATGTTAATAAATCAATGGGGTGATGATTTTGGAACAGATAATTCAGCAAGTAATAAACGGGATATCCCTTGGCAGCATTTATGCGTTGATAGCCCTCGGATATACTATGGTCTATGGAATAATAAATTTGATAAATTTTGCTCACGGGGATATTTATATGATTGGAGCATATATTGGATTTGCACTGACAACATTTTTTAAATTAAATTTTTTGTCATCACTTATAATATCTATGCTGCTGTGTAGTATTCTTGGTGTGTTGATTGAGAAGGTAGCTTATAAGCCTGTGAGAAATTCTACAAGGATAGCTGCATTAATAACGGCCATAAGTGTTTCACTATTTTTAGAGTATGGAATGATGTATTTTGTAAAGCCTGAGACCAGAACTTTTCCGGAACTTTTACCGGATAAGCAGATTCATATATTTAATACAAATGCAGTTTTGGATTTTAAAAATCTTTCCATAATAGTTATAACAATTTCTTTAATGCTCATTCTTCAATATGTGATTTATAAAACAAAAATTGGTAAGGCAATGAGGGCAGTATCTTTAGACAGTGATGCTGCACAACTGATGGGAATTAATATAGACAAGACGATATCAAGTACCTTTGCTATAGGTTCGGCTCTTGCAGGAGCGGCAGGGGTGTTAGTCGGAGTATATTACAATTCAATCAATCCTCTTATGGGAGTACTGCCGGGACTCAAGGCATTTGTTGCAGCAGTTATAGGAGGTATAGGAGTTATTCCGGGAGCTGTTTTTGGAGGCTTTTTCTTAGGAATTACGGAAACTGTCATAAGTGCAGCAGGTGGTTCCCTTTATAAAGATGCAGTTGCTTTTGCAATACTAATAATAGTCCTTTTAGTAAGACCTAACGGATTACTTGGTAAAAATATAAAAGAAAAAGTTTAGAACTGAGGGTGATGATATGAAATTTCTGAACAAAAAAAATATTTTTAATCTGATATTAATTTTAAGTATTTACTTTATAGTTGAATTTTTGATAAATAGGGGTATTATAGATTCCTATATAATATTGAATATTGTTGTAATAGGTGTAAATATAATACTTGCAGTAAGTCTGAATCTCATAACGGGAATTACGGGGCAATTTTCTCTTGGCCATGCGGCATTTATGTCTATTGGAGCTTATGCTTCAGCTATAATGACGGCAAAGCTGGGCCAACCCTTTATTGTCGGAATTATAGCAGCAGCTTTATCTGCTTCATTAGCAGGAATTATAATTGGGATACCTACCTTAAGGCTTAAAGGGGACTATCTTGCAATAGCGACATTAGGATTTGGTGAGATAATAAAGATCATTGGACTTAATAATGATTATATTGGGGGCGCTACAGGACTTAATGATATTCCTCAATATACAAATTGGACGTGGATATATTTTTGTGTGGTGATAACTATAATAATTATCAACAATTTTATAAAATCCTATAACGGAAGGGCATGTATATCCATCAGAGAGGACGAAATTGCATCTGAAACTATGGGAGTAAATACGACTTATTATAAAATATTGGTCTTCACAATGGGGGCTTTTTTTGCAGGTATTGCAGGTGCACTATATGCAAATTATTTTTATTTTATAAGGCCTGATTCCTTTGGATTCATGAAATCAATAGATATATTGGTTATAGTAGTATTTGGAGGCATTGGAAGTGTCTTAGGTTCAGTTGTCGGAGCCGTTATGCTTTCCATTATATCCGTTTTCCTTCAGAATATTCCGGAATTGAGAATGGTCGTATATTCAGTTATCTTATTTCTGATAATGGTTTATAGACCACAGGGACTGATAGGGAAAAACAACTTAAGGTTGTTTAAAAAGAGAGGTGTATTAAATGGATGTGCTCACAGTAAATAATCTTTGTAAATCTTTTGGAGGGGTAAAAGCTATTTCAAATATAAGTATGTCGATTGAAGAAGGAGAGATAGTAGGAGTAATCGGACCGAATGGCGCAGGGAAAACAACTTTTTTTAATCTCCTAACAGGCATTTACAGTCCCAGCTCCGGTGATATAACATATAATTTTAAAAAAGAAATTTCATCAAGAGATTTTAAACCTTTTAAAATGCCTAAATACGGAGTATCAAGAACTTTTCAGAACATAAGGCTTTTTAAAAATATGAGTGTACTTGATAATATTCTTATTGGATATCACTGTAACCTAAATTATGGAATATTACCTTCTTTGTTCAGACTGCCATCTTTTTATAGAAATGAGGAAGAGGCATATGAGAAAGCAGTTGAACTACTGAAGATATTTAATATTTATGATAAAAAGGATGAATTAGCAAAGAATCTTCCCTATGGAGAACAAAGAAAAGTAGAAATCGCAAGAGCATTAGCTGCTAAGCCTAAGGTACTCCTTTTAGATGAACCGGCCGCTGGAATGAATACAAATGAGACAAAAGAATTAACAAAATTAATTAATTGGATCAAAGATGAATTCAGTCTTACTATAATTCTTATAGAGCATGATATGTCTTTAGTTATGGAAATTTGTAATAAAATATTTGTATTTGACTATGGAACGTTAATAGCGGACGGAACTCCTCAGGAAATTCAGACTAATCCACAAGTAATTAAAGCATATCTTGGAGGTGAATAATATGCTTGAATTGCATAATTTAAATGTTTACTATGGAGCTATTCATGTTTTGAAAGATGTAAGTTTAAAGGTAAACAAGGGAGAAATAGTAACATTAATTGGTTCTAATGGGGCCGGTAAGACTACAACATTGCGTACCATATCGGGAATTAAAAAATTGAAGTCCGGAAGTATAGAATATGATGGCCGGGATATAAGCAAATATTCTGCTTCGGATATTGTTAAGATGGGAATATCGCATGTGCCGGAAGGAAGAAGGGTATTTTCGACTATGTCCGTTCTTGAAAATATTGAAATGGGAGCCTTTACAAGGACTGATAAACCCCAAATAAAAAAGGATATGGATAAAGTATTTTCTTTATTTCCAAAACTTTATGAAAGGAAAAATCAATATGCAGGTAATTTATCCGGAGGGGAGCAGCAGATGCTTTCTATTGGCAGAGCACTTCTTTCGAGACCGAACATATTGTTATTGGACGAACCGTCCATGGGATTGGCACCTATAATTGTTAAAGAAATTTTTTCGATTATACAAGATATAAATGAAAATGGCACTACAATCTTATTGGTTGAACAGAATGCTAATATGGCCCTTAAATATACGAATAGAGCCTATATAATCAGAAATGGGGTAATTGATATGGAAGGAGACGCGGCAAGCCTTTTAAATGATGAAAAGGTAAAGAAAGCTTACCTTGGAGGATAATATTTGAGGCCATATAGGGGAAGGCAATCTATATGTTGCCATGTCCCCAGAACCTCTGGATTTTTATAACCCACAGGAAAGTTTTAAAATGGGTTTCAAAAAAGCGTTTTTAATATGCTAATGTTTAGATAGAAACTTTTTTATTTATTTAGAATGTCTTTTAAATTTTTAATGAATAATCGGTTTTCCTCCATGGTACCAATTGAAACTCTTATCCATGTTCCACCCATAGGACGGATTATTATTCCTCTTTTTTGAAGTTCAATGAATGTTTCATTTGCATCCCTTTCTATATTTACGTAAATATGATTTGCTTCGGAAGGGGGATATGATAATTTCATATCATCAAACTGCTGGTATAAATATTTTTTCCCTTCAATATTTACTTCATAAGTTTTTTTAAGGAATTCTTCATCTTTTAATGCCGCAACTGCAGCTATTTGGGCCAAGGAGTTTACATTAAAGGGACCTCTTACCTTATTGATATTTTCAATAATTTCTTTGTTTGCTATTGTATAAGCAACTCTTAGGCCGGCAAGGCCATATGCCTTAGAAAATGTTTTCATTACCATAACATTGGGATATTTTTTTATGAAATCAATACTATTTCGAGGATAATCTTTTCTTTCCACATATTCGCCATAAGCTATGTCATAAGCAACTACTACATTTTGAGGTACTTTGTTTAAGAAATCTATTACCTCTTCTTCTGAGCATATAGTTCCGGTCGGATTATTTGGATTGCATATCCATATAATTTTTGTCTTGGGAGTTATAGCTTTTAATATCGCCGTTAAATCATGAGTATAATTTTTCAGAGGAACTATTACAGGTACTCCTCCCATCATATTTGTCGTAGCGGCATATCGTGGGAACGTTATATCAGCCATTATTGCTTCATCATCTTTTTCAATAAAAGTCTTTGCTATCAAATCTATCATTTCATCAGAGCCACTGGTGGGAAGAATTTCATCTACAGGAATGTTGTATTTTTTAGATATACTTTCTTTAAGTAAAGTTGCATTTCCGTCAGGATATATAGATAAGTCGTTTAAAGCATGAGTTATCGCTTCTTTGACCTTCTCAGAACAACCTAAAGGATTTTCATTTGAAGCCAATTTGATGACCTTGTCTAACCCATATTCTCTTTTTACATCTTCTATGGGTTTTCCCGGCTTATAAGGGATCAAATTCTTTAATTCTTTTCTATAAGATAATGTCAACAAAACCAACTCCTCTCAAAGTTTTTCATATTTAGTATATCAGTAATTATAGATATAGACAACAAAAAAATACTATGATAATTATATGTTTCATGCTATAATTTAAAATAGAGTGTTTTAATATTGTGTTTTGCATATTTTCGGCGTGGTAGGAAATATTATCCGTAGGAAAATATTAGGCTTTAAAAGGAATTTTAAAATCTTTGTAGAATACTTACCAATAACAAATACGCTGGTTAAGGGGGAAAAGATATAATGAAAGAATATCAAACTGGTCAGGTCAGAAATATTGCTTTGATAGGGCATGGCAGTAGTGGAAAAACAACAATCTCGGAAGCTGCCTTATATGTTACAGATGTAACTAAGAGACAGGGAAGAACAGATGATGGGAATACTGCTTCCGATTTTGATAAAGAGGAAATCTCAAGGAAAATTTCAATTGGAACATCAGTTATACCTATTGAATTAAAAGATATTAAATATAATTTTCTTGATACCCCAGGATATTTTGATTTTATCGGAGAAATGTACGGAGCACTTAGAGCGGCTGATGGAGCGGTAATAGTAATAGATGCTTCATCAGGTATAGAAGTTGGTACGGAAAAAGCGTGGCAATATACTCAAAAAAATAAAGTTCCAACAATAATGTTTATGAACAAAATGGATAAAGAAAATATAAATTTTGAAAAACTTCTTTCAGATATAAAAGATAAATTTGGGGAAAAGGTTGTACCTTTTGGATTGCCTATATACCGTTCCGATGATTTTAAAGGTGTAGTAGATGTTATTGATAAAATAGCAAAGGAATATAATGGACGAGAAGTAAAAACAGTTGATATTCCTTCTGAACTGCAATCAGAAATGAACTCTATCAATGATGATTTAATAGAAAAGATAGCAGAGACAGATGAAGCTTTAATGGAAAAATATTTTGACGGAGAATCATTTACAGAGGAAGAAATAAGAAAGGGCCTTAAAATTGCTGTTAAAAATGGAGATTTAGTTCCTCTGATTCCTGGTTCGGCTGATAAAGATATAAGTATTGACTTATTGTTAAATTTAATTGAAAGATATATCCCTGCTCCAAACGAAGTAGGAGAATATAAAGGAATGAGCGGAGAAAAGGAAATGTCGAGAAAGGTTGATAGTAAGGAACCTTTTTCTGCTCTCGTGTTTAAAACAATAGTTGACCCGTTTGTTGGTAAATTGTCTGTATTTAAAGTGATATCCGGAAAGATTACAAAGGATAAGGAAATATTTAACAGCAACAAAGATAGTGCGGAAAAATTGGGAGGATTGTTTGCATTAAGAGGAAAAACTCAATTGGAAGTATCGGAGATAGATGCGGGAGATATAGGAGCAACTTCAAAACTGCAGTTTACTCAAACAGGAGATACTTTATGCGATAAATCAAATCCTATTCAATATGAAAAGATACAATATCCTGAACCTTGTTTGTTTATGGCCGTGGAACCTAAAACCAAAGGCGATGAGGAAAAAATAGGGAGTTCTCTACAGAGGCTTACGGAAGAAGATCCTACTTTTGTATTAAACAGAAATAAGGAAACGAAACAATTGTTAATAGGCGGGCAAGGAAATATGCAGTTGTCAGTTATAGTGAACAAGCTTAAGAATACATTTGGAGTAGATGTAAACATGGCTGATCCCAAGATTGCTTATAGGGAAACCATAAAGGGTACCTCCAGTGTACAGGGAAAACATAAGAAACAATCCGGTGGAGCAGGACAATATGGAGATGTTCACGTAAGATTTGAACCGACGGAGGAAGAATTTATATTTGATGAAGAGGTATTTGGAGGAGCGGTTCCAAGACAATATATACCGGCAGTTGAAAAGGGACTGAGAGAATGTTTAGACAAGGGAGTTCTAGCAGGATATCCCGTAGTTAATGTTAAAGCTGTTTTATTTGACGGTTCTTATCATCCTGTGGATTCTAACGAAATGGCATTTAAAATAGCGGCATCTATAGCCTTTAAGAAGGGTATGGAAGCAGCAAATCCTGTTTTGCTGGAACCTATAATGAGAGTAGAAATACTAATTCCTGATGCTTATATGGGTGATATAATGGGTGATATGAATAAACGAAGAGGCAAAATTTTGGGGATGGAACAACAGGAAGATGGAATGCAGCTTGTTATAGCTGAAGCTCCTCAGGCCGAGTTGTTTAAATATGCCATAGATTTAAGAAGTATGACTCAGGCAAGAGGAAGTTTCACAATGCATTTTGTAAGATATGAAGAAGTTCCCGCAAATATAAGTCAAAAAATAATTGAAGAATCCAAAAAGGATTAAAAAATTTCAGATATATAAAAGACCTTGGATTTTGATTAAAATCCAAGGCCTTTTTATAACCCATAGAGAAACCCCGATTTATCTTAGTACATATTTAGCCCTGAATGGATAAAAGAAGTTTCCTTAATATGTCAATATTTCAATAGAGATTTTTTTATATGTTTGAATTTATTATGATTAAGACGAGAAAATGGGAGAAATATTGAAATAATATCATATAAATGCTTATCTACTGATGATATTATTATATTTTATGGATATATGAATTATATTGAATGTTGAAAAAAAGTATTATATAGGAGAAAATTAGTATAGAAAGGCAAAGAAAGTCAAAGTCAAATAAATTAGGGTGATAAAAATGCCGAGGTTGAGTAACATAATTGAAGAATTTATCAAGAATTTACTAGATGAAACTGATAACGGAGTAGTTGAAATTCAAAGAAATGAATTGGCACAATATTTTGATTGTGCTCCTTCACAAATAAATTATGTCCTTACTACGAGGTTTACTCCATACAAAGGGTATTATATAGAAAGCAGGAGAGGCGGAGGAGGATATATAAAAATTGTAAAGGTGGGAATATCTGAAGATAGTGATATTAATGATTTGTTAGTTAATACTATAGGGCAATCTATATCTAAAACCAAAGCATATAGTATTATTGAAAGACTAAGTGAGGAAGGTATCGTAACTGAAAGAGAAGGAGATATGATGAAAATTGCAATTGGAGATAGAACGCTTAAGAATGTTTATGACAATAGGAATGAATTGAGAGCAGATATACTTAAAAATATGCTTTTAGTATTGTTACGAGAATAAAGGGGGTAGAAGGATCATGTTATGTCAGCAATGCAAGAAAAGACCAGCAACTATGCATTATACTAAAATAGTTAACGGAGTGGTGACGGAGATTCATCTTTGTAGCGAGTGTGCTAAAGAATACAAGGATTTGGATTTTGATACTAATTTTTCTTTTCACAAATTTTTGACGGGATTAATAGATAATATACAAGGAGAAACTGTTAAGGAAAATAAATATGATTTAAAATGTTCCTATTGTGGTATGGATTATAATGAATTTAAACAGACAGGAAAATTAGGATGTCCAAATTGTTATATATCTTTTAAAGAAAAATTGATTCCCTTATTAACGGAAATTCATGGTCATAATAACCATATAGGGAAAATTCCTAAGGCATCTATAGGGACCATAGGAATAAGAACTGAAATAGATAAGCTCAAAGTTCAACTGGATAACTATGTAAAAGAAGAGCAATTTGAAAGGGCGGCCGTTATAAGGGATAAAATAAAGAAGCTTCAGAAGGATATTGAACAGAAATAGAGGTGATATAGTGAAGTGGCTCGATAGAGAAGGTATAGATGAAGATGTTGTGGTAAGCAGCAGAGTGAGACTTGCCAGAAATATAAGAGATGAAAAATTTCCCCAACGAATGAGTCTAAACGAATCTCAGGTTGTTACGGAGAAGATTTTAAATGCTATGGAAAAAAGTAATCTGCCTGAGAAATATAATTTTAAAAGAATAGAAGATTTATCTTCCTTAGAGAGAAGAGCATATGTTGAAGAACATCTCATAAGTCCCGGACTTATAGAAGTTCCTGATAAATCAAGCTTTTTTTTACGGGAAGATGAAGCGGTTACTATTATGATTAATGAAGAAGATCATTTGAGGATGCAGGTCTTATTTCCCGGATTGTATCTGGAGGAAGGATGGAAACTTTGTTCTGAAATTGATGATTTCTTGGAAAAGAATATAGATTATGCTTACAGTGAAAAGTTTGGTTATCTTACATCTTGTCCAACTAATGTGGGAACAGGCATGAGAATATCGTGTATGGTTCATTTGCCTTGTTTGGTGTTAACGGGGTATATAGATAGTCTGATCTCTGCATTGAATCAAATAGGACTCACTGTGAGAGGGATATATGGGGAAGGAAGTCAAATATTAGGAAATTTATTTCAAATATCAAATCAGACAACACTGGGAGAAACGGAAGAAGAAATAGTTCAGAAATTAAAAAGTGTAATTTTGGAGGTCATTGAGAAAGAAAGAAATCTGAGATTAAGGTTATTGGAAACAAAAAAAATCGATATGGAAGATAGAGTATTCCGCGCGTTAGGTCTGCTTAAATATTCAAGAGTTATAACTTCCGGTGAGACGATGAAATTATTTTCCGATATAAAGATGGGTATAGAAATGGGTATAATTAAAGATATAAAATTGAAGGATATAGATGAGCTGATGATTTTATGTCAACCGTCAAGTTTACAAAGATATTACGGAAAAGATATGATTCCGGAAGAAAGAGATATAAAAAGAGCCGAGCTGATACGGGAAAAGTTTTAAGAAGGAGGGATATTATGGCAATGTTTGGAAGATTTACAGAAAGTGCTCAAAAAGTAATGCTCTTGGCTCAGCAAGAAGCTCAAAAGCTAAGACATAATTATGTAGGAACGGAGCATCTGCTTTTGGGATTATTAGAAGAAGATGAAGGTATCGCTGCCCAATCGTTGAAAAATGCAGGATTGAATGTGGATATTTTAAGAGAACAAATAGTAAAGGCTGTAGGATATGGCAGTTATGAAACGGATATATTAGGATTTACTCCCAGGACTAAAAGAGTATTTGAATTGGGATTTTTGGAAGCAAGAAATTTAGGAAATAATTATATAGGAACTGAGCATATTCTTCTTGGATTATTGGAAGAAGGAGAAGGGGTAGCTGTAGTTGTATTAAGAAGTTTAGGAGTTGATGTAGAAAAGCTGAGAGAAGATGTTATAGAAATGCTTACGGAAAATAATATGAAGGCATCTCAGGGGGACGGAAGAGGTAAGAGCAGCACTCCTAATCTCGATAAATACAGTTCTGATTTAAATAAGCTCGCAAAAGATGGTAAAATAGACCCCGTCATAGGGAGAACGAAAGAAATAGAGAGAGTAATCCAGGTACTGAGCAGAAGAACTAAGAATAACCCATGCTTAATTGGAGAACCGGGGGTAGGAAAGACAGCAATCGCAGAGGGATTAGCTCAAAAGATAATTGAAGGAAAAATTCCGGATATGATTAAGGATAAAAGAGTTGTATCCTTGGATTTGGCAAGCATGATTGCAGGAGCTAAATACAGAGGAGAATTTGAAGAAAGATTTAAAGCAGTTATGAAGGAGCTGAAAGAATCTAAGGACGTTATATTGTTTATTGATGAACTCCATACCATAGTTGGGGCAGGAGCGGCAGAAGGGGCGATAGATGCGTCGAATATATTAAAACCGGTTTTGGCTCGGGGAGAACTTCAAATAATAGGTGCAACGACTACTGATGAATACAGAAAACATATAGAAAAGGACTCTGCTTTAGAGAGAAGATTTCAGCCTATAATGGTTGAAGAACCCACAATAGAAGATACAATTAAAATACTTGAAGGGCTGAGAGACAGATATGAAGCTTATCATAGAGTTAAAATAACTGACGAGGGAATAAAAGCTGCTGTAGAGCTTTCGGCCAGATATATAACAGACAGATTTCTTCCCGATAAGGCAATAGATTTAATGGATGAAGCTGCTTCTATGGTGAGATTGAAATCAATAACAACTCCTAACGGCTTGAAAAGCTTGGAAGATAAGTTGGAAGAATTATCTCAGGAAAAAGAAGAAGCGATTAATAATCAAAATTATGAAAAAGCAGCGAAAGTAAGAGATATGGAAAGAAAAATAAAAGCAGAAATGGAATTCAAAAAGTCTCAATGGGATAAAGAAAAGAAGGATTCCAATATAGAAGTCGGATATGATGAAATAGCTGCTGTAGTTTCAAACTGGACTGGGATTCCTGTGAATAAAATGACAATGGAAGAAAGCCAAAGACTTCTTAATTTAGAAAAAGTTCTCCATGAAAAGGTTGTTGGGCAGGATGAAGCAGTCGAATCCGTTTCAAGAGCTGTCAGAAGAGCAAGAGTAGGGCTTAAGGATCCTAAAAAGCCTATAGGGACTTTTATATTTGTAGGACCTACAGGAGTGGGCAAAACTTATCTTGCGAAAGCTCTGGCAGAGGCATTATTTGGCGACGAAGATGCTATGATAAGGGTTGATATGTCGGAGTATATGGAGAAATATTCTGTATCGAAATTAATAGGTTCTCCTCCGGGGTATGTAGGATATGATGAAGGAGGACAGCTAACGGAAATGGTTAGAAGGAGGCCTTATTCCGTAATACTGTTTGATGAAATAGAAAAGGCTCATCCGGATGTATTCAATGTTCTTCTTCAAATATTAGATGACGGAAGACTTACGGATTCTAAGGGGAGGACTGTGGATTTCAAGAATACGGTGATAATTATGACATCAAATGTAGGGGCAACTTTGCTTAAAAAGCAAAATGTCCTCGGATTTACAAGGCAGTCTTCGGAGAAAAAGGAAGAATATGAAAAAATGAAGGAAACTATACAGGCAGAATTAAGAAGAACATTCAGACCTGAATTTTTGAACAGAATTGATGACATAATTATATTCCATTCTCTTAATGAAACCCAGGTAAAAGAAATTGTGGATATAATGATTAAGAATCTGCAGAAGAGGCTCAAAGAAATGGATATCAATGTAAAAATAAGCGATGAAACAAGAACTTTCATAAGTAAGAAGGGATTTGACCCTGAATTTGGAGCGAGACCTTTGGAGAGAGTTATAAGAAGTATGATAGAGGATCAGTTGGCTGAGGAAATTCTTAAAGGTAATGTATCTAAGACAGATAATATATTAATTAATTATGATGGAGATAAATTGGTATTTAATAAGGAGCCTGTATTAAATAGATAAAATTGTTTTACAGATATTCCTATTTTATCTTGTTTAAAATAGGAGTATCTGTTTTTTGTTATAGCCCATAGAAAAATCATATTTTCCTTAATTCATTAATGCTTTAACAGAAACCTTTTTTATAATGGATAAAATAAAATTGGAGGAGATTTTGTGAAATCAAAAACGAAATATGTTTGCCAAAATTGTGGGTATGAAACTCTTCGCTGGTTGGGAAAATGTCCTTCATGTAATGCATGGAATTCATTTGTCGAAGAAGTAATAAAAAGGGAAGAAAAAACTTCACATATTAACACACTCGATAACATATCCGAAAGGAAGATAGAGAGACTAATTGATGTAGAAATAGATGAAGATGATAGAATTGAAATAGGGATCGAAGAATTTGACAGGGTTCTCGGAGGAGGAATAGTGAAAGGCTCTCTTATTCTTGTAGGAGGTGAGCCGGGAATAGGGAAATCCACTCTTTTAATTCAAATGGCAAATCAACTGTCCAAGAAGGGATTAAAGATTTTATATGCATCGGGAGAAGAGTCCTTCAAGCAAATAAAAATAAGAGCAGAAAGGTTAAATTTAAATTCTCAAGAACTATATATCATATCCGAAACTAATTTGGACATAATTGAAAAGGGAATAGATAAAATTTTACCCGACATACTCATAATTGATTCCGTTCAAACGGTCTATAGTTCCGACATCACGTCGGCGCCGGGAAGTGTCAGCCAGGTGAGGGAATCAACTTATAGGTTGATGAAAATAGCCAAGGAAAAAGCCATAGCTACTTTTATAGTGGGTCATGTGACTAAAGAGGGTTCAATTGCAGGCCCTAAGGTATTGGAACATATGGTAGATACTGTTCTTTATCTTGAAGGGGAGATGTACCATAGCTACAGGATACTTAGAGCGGTTAAAAATAGATTTGGGTCTACAAATGAGATAGGAATGTTTGAGATGAAAGATAAAGGCCTTGAAGAAATTGAAGACCCATCTGCAGCTCTTCTTTCGGGAAGGCCTATGGACACATCAGGCACTGTAGTAGTACCAAGTATAGAAGGTACAAGGCCTATGCTTGTGGAAGTTCAATCCCTTGTAAGCTCTACCCCTTTTGGAATACCTCGAAGAGTTGCCATGGGAATAGACTATAATAAAGTCGTACTTATGATAGCAGTGTTGGAGAAGAAAATGGGCTATAAACTTCAAAATTATGATGTGTACATTAATATTGCAGGAGGAATAAAATCGAAAGAACCATCTATGGACCTGGGAATAATTATGTCTATTGCATCCAGTTATAAAGATGCTTTTATATCCCCGGGAACCGTGGTTATGGGGGAAGTGGGATTGGCAGGAGAAATACGTTCAGTAAGTTTTGTTGAGAGAAGAGTTAAGGAAGCGGCTAAATTGGGATTTGATACTGCATTGATTCCAAAGGCCAATTTAAAAGATATAAAAGATGTTAAAGGGATAAAAATAATAGGGATATCTTCAGTTGAAGAAGGATTGAATATTGTTTTCGGAGGATAATTTATGAAAAATGACAATTTAAAGCAAGAACTATATAATTCTCTTAGAATGTTAGCACCTGGTACCGAACTGAGATTAGGGATAGACAATATTGTGAGATCCAAAACAGGAGCTTTAATTGTAATTGGAAATGAAGAGGATGTTTTGAAAATTATAGATGGAGGATTTATTATCGATAAAGATTATACTCCATATTATATTTATGAATTGGCAAAGATGGATGGTGCGGTTATTATATCGTCAGATTGTAAAAAAATTCTCTATGCTAATGTTCAGTTGCTGCCTGATCAAAATATTTTTTCACAAGAAACGGGTATAAGGCACAGAACGGCTGAAAGGGTATCTAAGCAAACCAAAGCCTTAGTTGTAGCTGTGTCTCAAAGAAGGAACATCATTACATTGTATAAAGGAAATATTAAATATGTTTTAAGGGATACGAATCAAGTACTAAATAAAGCAAACCAAGCCATACAAGTTTTGGAAAAGTATAAGGCCGTCTTTAATCAAGCTATAAATAATTTGACTATTCTTGAATTTGAAGATTTGGTTACAGTATATGATGTAGCAAAGATTATACAGAAAGTTGAAATGATTGAAAGAATAGAAGAAGAAATTGAAAGATATATATTGGAGTTGGGAAATGAAGGAAGACTTATAACTATGCAGATGGAAGAGATTATGAGCAATGTAAAGGAAGATAAGATGAATATAATAAAGGATTACTGGTATCACAATCAAGAAAAATCATATCAGAAAATAAATGAGGAAATAATGAATCTTTCTTCTGAAGAATTGCTAAATTTATCTAATATTGCTCGGATTTTTGGCTATGATAACGATAATAATTCATTAGATATGAATATATATCCAAAAGGATATAGAATATTAAACAAAATTCCCAGAATTTCTTCGGGAGTTTTAGAAAATGTGATAAAAATGTTCGGATCTTTACAACGGATATTAAAAGCTTCTGTATCAGAATTGGATTTGGCAGAAGGAGTAGGAGAAATAAGAGCGAAAATAATAAAAGAGGGACTTAAAAGGTATCAGGATCAAGTATTTATAGAAAGACATATAATATAAAAGTAAGGAAGAATAAAATTATACTTGACCTAAAATGGATTTCAAAAAAGGCTTCTTGATTTTATATAGAAGCCTTTTTCATACTAATTCTGATATTCCTAACTACTGCTACCAATCCATTAAGATAGCATTGAACACATATCTATAAACCTTCATCCCACAATTAAAACTGGGAGATTTCGGCTAAGACTTTATAAGATAGATTCTAGGTAAAATATTTCATGACATTACTTAAGATTGTATATTCCCAAAGTTTTTATATTTCTGTATTCAGTATTTATTACATCGGTTAGGCTTATATTTAAAGTATCGCATAAAGCAGCCAAGTAGAAAATATATTCTCCCATTTCTTCTTCGATTTTTTCTTTGCAAACTTCACACAGATTTCCCTCTACATGGTTTTTTAAACTTTGCCTAACTTCATCAAGAGTATTTTTATCATATTCTTGTTTTGAAGCTTTAATGGAAATGCAACCGCAAGATGTGGCAGATTTAACTACTGCCCTGTTGATTCGTGAATTGCATTCGTCTAACTTAGTGATTATATCCAAAATACTTTTATGCCTGATGATTACTTCTGCAACCTTGCATTGAAAATCGCAATATGTTACGTTTTTATCATTATTTGCTGTAGCTCTGTCCATATAATCCCACCTCAGTCAAAAAGATTCATACTATAATTTCATTATACTTAAGTAGACAAGCTGTTGTCAAATAATTCTTGAAATATATTAATTAATTTTTTTAAAAAAGAAAAGATATGAAAAAAAATATGAAAAAAGAAAAAATATTAAGTTGACAAATTGATAAGTAATGTGGTAAAATTAAAAATTTGACAATCATTACCTAATCCTGTATAATAAAAATATAATAAGCTAATAATAGGAGGTTGTCACTATGTTTAATATAGGGGATAAAATAGTATATCCTATGCATGGTGCTGGAATTATAATCGCAATAGAAGAGAAGGAAATACTGGGAGAAAAGAGGAAGTACTATATTATGAAAATGCCTATAGGAGATATGCGGGTGATGATTCCGGTAGACAATATTGAGGAAATAGGTATAAGAGAGATTATTAGTGATAAAGAAATAAAAGAAGTTTTTAATGTTCTTAAAGGAAATATTACGAAGATGCCTCAAAATTGGAACAGACGTTATAGGCTTAATATGAATAAAATAAAAAGTGGAAATGTGTTTGAAATTGCATCTGTTGTGAGAAATCTAATGATAAGGGATAAACAAAAGGGATTGTCTACGGGAGAAAGAAAGATGCTTAATAGTGCAAAACAAATGCTTATAAGTGAAATTGTTTTAGTAGTCGGGAGAGATCCTGAAGAGGCAGAAGAATTAATTGAAGAAGCAGTTAATTTTTCAAATTAGATATAACTTAATTTTAATAAAAAACATTTTTCACTAAAATTGAGTTATATAATTTATTTTAATGGAAATAAATATAATAAATGAGGAGGTGAAGTTTATATGGTAGATAAAATTATAAAAGGAATTATTACCATAGTAGGAATATTAATTGGATATGGAGTTATGGCAGCTTTAAAAAGCCTAAATATATTAGATGTTTCTGATTTAGGCTTGGTGGGTTTAGTAATTTATATAGGAGTAAGTTTAATCTTCGGAATCATATTTTTTCTTTTAGCTCCCAAATTTATAAAAGGAGAGGAGAAATTTATTCAATTCTTAGAGGTAGAGCTTCAAAAAATTCCGGCTGCAGATATTGCGATGGGTTCCATAGGACTTATAGTGGGATTGATAATAGCGTATCTTTTGAGTCAACCTTTTTATAATCTGAAAATTCCTTACTTAGGAGTAGGAATATCTATAATTCTTTATTTGATTTTTGGGTATTTAGGTATAAAAGTTGCAACGAGAAAAAGGGAAGATTTTGTTAGCACATTTAGCAATTTAAGAAAAAACATAGGAAAAGAAAAAACTAAAACAACAAGTAAATCATGTGCTAAAATACTTGACACAAGCGTAATAATTGACGGCAGAATTGCAGACCTGTGTAAGACAGGGTTCATAGAGGGGCCTCTTATAATACCCGATTTTGTGCTGGAAGAATTGCAGCATATAGCTGATTCTTCAGATGGATTAAAAAGGAATAGAGGAAGAAGAGGATTGGATATTTTAAATAGAATTCAGAAAGAGCTGGATATGGAAGTAATTATATACGATAAAAAGGTAGACAATGCTCAAGAGGTTGATGCAAAACTTTTAAAGCTTGCTCAACATTTGAAGGGAAAGGTTATAACAAATGATTATAACCTTAATAAAGTAGCAGAGGTTCAAGGAATTGAGGTTTTAAATATTAATGAATTAGCAAATGCCATTAAACCTGTAGTATTGCCGGGAGAAGAAATGATAGTTCAGGTTATAAGAGACGGAAAGGAATCAGGGCAAGGATTAGCGTATTTAGATGACGGAACTATGATAGTTGTAGAAGGAGGCAAAAAGCATATAGGTGAAACAGTCGGTGTTTTAGTTACATCCGTTCTACAAACTTCCGCAGGTAGGATGATATTTGCAAAGCCCAAATATCTTGTAGATAAAGCAGTTTAGGGTCTATATAGACCCTAATATTTTTTTATTTTTGGGGTAAGATAGTAGAAATATATTTCATGTTGTATTTTATTATGCTATAATGTGTAAGAGGTGATAGAGCCATGTATAAAAGCTATTTTGTTTCGGCCATAATAGCTGCAGCCGGAATGAGCAATAGAATGGGGAGTAAAATAAATAAACAATTTATACATATAGATAGTAAACCGATATTAGCTCATGCAATAGAAAAATTTGAAACAGACAGATTTGTAGATGAAATAGTTGTAGTGTGCAGAGAAGAAGAGATAGAATATTGCAGAAGAGAAATAGTCAAGAAATATGGATTTAAAAAGGTTATGAAAATTGTAAAGGGAGGAAAGGAAAGGCAGGATTCGGTATATAATGGGCTAATGGCATTAGATAAAAAATGTGATATGGTTCTTATTCATGACGGAGCCAGACCTTTTGTAAAAGTAGAAAGCATTGAAGCGGGAATAAAGGGAGTGGAAGAAAACGGAGCCTGCATTATAGGAGTTCCCGTTAAGGATACTATCAAATTGATAAAGGATGAATGTATTATAGAAAATACTCCTGATAGAAGATTTATATGGGCTGCTCAGACTCCTCAATGTTTTTTTTATGATATTATAATGAAAGCTTACAGGCAAGCTGTAGAGGATCAATTTATAGGTACGGATGACGGTATGCTTGTAGAAAGATTGGGATATAAAGTAAAGATGATTATGGGAGATTACAATAATATAAAAATAACTACTCCGGAAGATTTAATAATAGCAGAATCCATAGTTAAAGAGAAAGACTTTATTTATATGAAAAATTTAATTTTTCGTACCAGATAGGGTGATAATGATGAGAATAGGAATAGGATATGATGCTCACCAACTGACAGAAGAAAGGAAATTAATATTGGGAGGAGTGGAAATTCCTCATGAAAAAGGTTTAAAAGGTCATTCAGATGCGGATGTATTAATCCATGCTATAATGGATTCCATGTTGGGAGCCTTGGCATTGGGAGATATAGGGAAATATTTTCCTGATACCGATATGAAATATAAAGATATATCAAGCTTAATTCTTTTGAAAAGGGTATATAATATAATTAAAGATAAGGGATATGGAATAGGAAATATGGATTGTATTATTGTGGCTCAAAGACCAAAGCTTGCTTCATATATTGATAAAATGAAAGCCAATATATCTCATGTATTGAATATATCAGAGGATAATATAGGTATTAAGGCTACGACTACTGAATACTTGGGATTTGAAGGAAGAGAAGAAGGGATTTCCGCTTATAGCGTTTGTTTGTTAATTCCGATTTAGAACAGAGGATTTAATTTCTGGATAAAGAGAGCAGTATATTTAATATAAATTATTTGACAAGGAGAATTTTTTTTAGTATTATAAAAAAAACAAGATATTGCGTTGAAGGAAAATAGTAGATGATTATGATTTTAGAGAGAAAGTTCAAAGGTGAAATACTTTCAGTCCTCTAAGAATCGAACCCATTCCGGAGCTTTCAGTCAGAATTTAGTATGTCTGAACGATAGTATCGTTAAAACTTATGAGAGGATTTATAAAAATTAAATCCATTAGAGTGGTACCACGGATTTCAAACCTTCGTCTCTTCCTGAGATGAAGGTTTTTTTAGTTTAAACCAAATGAAAGGAGATAGAAAAATGAAAATGTCTGAATTATATGTTCCAACATTAAGGGAAATACCTTCAGAAGCAGAAATACCAAGTCATCAACTTCTTTTAAGAGCGGGTATGATGAGAAAACTGGTTTCCGGAATATATTCCTATTTGCCTTTGGGCTATAGAGTTATAAGAAAAATTGAGAAAATAGTCAGAGAAGAAATGGATAAATCCGGTTGTCAAGAACTTTTAATGTCAGCTATACAACCTAAAGAATTATGGGTGGAAAGCGGAAGATGGGAAAATTATGGACCTGAGATGTTTAAATTAGAGGATAGAAACAATAGAGAATTTTGCCTTGGGCCTACTCATGAAGAATATTTTACTGCATTAATAAAAGATGAAATCAAATCTTATAAGCAATTGCCGCTGAATTTGTATCAAATACAAACAAAATACAGGGATGAAAAGAGGCCGAGGTTTGGGCTTATAAGAAGTAGAGAATTTATAATGAAAGATGCCTATAGTTTTGACAGGGATTTCCAAGGAATGAAGGCAGCCTATCAGAATATGTGGGATGCCTATGAAAAGGTGTTTAAAAAGCTTAGGCTGAAATTTAAAATAGTAGAGGGAGATTCGGGAGCAATGGGAGGAAACGAATCTCATGAATTTATTGCATTATCGGAAGTAGGGGAAGGAAGAATAGCTTACTGCGATAATTGCGAGTATGCGGCAACAGACGAGAAGGCTAAGGTATCCTATGACTTAAAATGTAAGGATGAGGAAGAAAAAAAAGTTGAAAAAGTTTATACTCCGGATTTAAGGACCATAGAGGAAGTGTCGGCTTTTCTGAAAATTGAAGGATGTAATTTTGCTAAGGCACTAATTTATAAGGCAAAAGATGAAATAGTATTTGCTTTGATACCGGGGGACAGGGAATTAAATGAAATAAAATTGTGCCATTATTTAGGTATTGCAGAACATGAGCTTGAATTGGCAGATGAAGATGTAATAAAAGAAATTACCGGAGCTTGTGTGGGATTTTCAGGGCCTATAGGACTAAAAAAAGGAGTAAGGCTTCTTGTGGATTCAAGAATTACTAAGATGAAAAATTTCGTAGTAGGAGCAAACGAAACAAACTATCATCTTAGAAATGTAAATTATAACAGGGATTTTTCGGGAGAAGTCGTAGAGGATCTTCTTCTTGTAAAGGAAGGGGATTTATGCCCTAAGTGTGGAGAACATTTAAAAATGGACAGAGGAATAGAAGTTGGGAATATATTTCAATTAGGTACTAAATATAGTAAAAGTTTAAACGCAACTTATCTTGATGAAAACGGAAAAGGACAGTATTTTTATATGGGTTCTTATGGAATAGGAGTATCAAGAACTGCGGCAGCAATTGTAGAACAATGTCATGATGATAAAGGGATAATTTGGCCATTAATAGTGACACCATATCACGTAATAATTACAGTAATTAATGTAAAGGATCAGTCCCAGACAGACCTGGGAGAAAAAATATATAAAGAATTGGATAAATTAGGATTAGAAGTGATCCTTGATGACAGAAACGAAAGAGCAGGAGTTAAATTCAATGACAGAGATTTAATAGGCATTCCTATTAGGATTACTGTAGGAAAAAGAGCAAAAGAAAATATAGTGGAATATTCTTTAAGAGCATCAGAGGACAATATGGAAATAAATACGGATAAAATAATTGAAAATATAAAGAGAGAATTTAAAAATCAAGATTTAGATATAAAAGAGATATGAGATCAAGAAAAAGGATTTACCGATTATATTTTTTATCAGTAAATCCTTTCTTTTTATTTTATTTCTATCCCACCGAAAGCTGCTAAGCATGTTATATTAAGGATAGGAGCATTTGGATCTGAATTTATTGGAGTTTTATTGGACCATCCTCCGAATATAGGTAGGCCCGAAACTTCCACTCTCCAATTTTCAGGAACAAATACATCTATCCCTCCAAAGAAAGCATTGAGTTCTAAATAAGCTTCTCCTTCTGAAATGTTTGCTCCCCTTAAATCGATGTCTGCTCCTCCAAACAAAACTGTTACATTTCCTCCCTTAAAAGATGAAGATTGATTTAAAGTATGAAGCCCAGAAAACAAACAGAAGGATTCAATAGTACTTTTGCTGTTCTCTTCACCGACCTGATATTTTTTTGAATTCCTCATTTTGGGTATCAAAAGATTGAAGCCTATGATTAGTAAGATAATAGGCCAGAATATATCCCAAAAGCTAAAATGTATTAAATTTAAATTATATGATTGGAAATAAGCCCCTATTAACAATATTATTATACCTGTGATTTTGGAACTGTTTTTATCCGAAAGTTTGACTAATCCTATAATTATAAGGATTAAGGGCCAATAAGTATGAATGATGTTATTAAAATAGAATCCCGGCAGAAACCGCTGTACGAGAAATCCAACACCGAGTAATATTAATATTATTCCTATAATGTAATTGTTTTTCATATTTTCCTCCCTTCATATTTGATATTATTTTTATAACCCATACCTATTTTATTCACTTTGGATGGGTTATAAAGATCTCTCTGATATGTTAATGTTTTAATAGAAACCCTTTTATTTTATTATATTATGATTATATTCATAAGTACATATAAATTTTATTTTAAATTGTCGGGATAAGATTTCACCCATAGGTTGATACTCTATTATGAGTAGTATATAATTATAACTATAATTAGACTTAAACAGGAGGTGTCAGTTTTGAAAGAAGTAAGATTAAGATTTGCTCCAAGTCCAACAGGTTTTATACATATAGGTTCTATTAGGACTGCTTTATACAACTATTTATATGCTAGACGCAATAATGGAAAGTTTATTTTAAGGATAGAAGATACTGACCAGACAAGATTTGTAGAAGGAGCAATTGAAAATTTAATTAAGTCTTTGAATTGGGCGGGAATTGAAATCGATGAAGGTGTTTGCTTTGATGATAATGGCAATATTATTCAAAAAGGAGAATATGGCCCCTATATTCAATCAGAGAGGCTTAGTATTTACAAGAAATATGTAAATGAGTTGATAGAAAAAGGTTACGCATATTATTGTTTCTGTTCTAAGGAAAGATTGGAGAAAGTAAGGGAGGAACAGAAGGTAAAAGGTCTTATTCCGAGGTACGATGGCCTTTGCAGGAGTATTTCGTTGGAAGAGGCAAGGAAACGTATTGCGAATGGGGAAGAATACGTAATAAGACTTAAGCTTCCTCATAATAAGGATATAAAGTTTCACGATTTGGTAAGAGGAGATATTGTTATGAATACAGATGATTTAGATGATCAGGTTCTCATGAAATCAGACGGTTTTCCTACTTATCATTTGGCTGTAGTGGTAGATGATCATTTAATGAAAATAACTCATATTATCCGAGGAGAAGAGTGGCTTGCATCTACACCGAAGCATGTATATCTTTATGAAGCATTTGGCTGGGAGAGTCCTCAATATGTTCATCTTCCCGTGGTACTGAATAAGGACAGAAAAAAATTAAGCAAAAGACAAGGGGATGTATCTGTGGAGGATTTCAGAAAAAGCGGATATCTTCCGGAAGGACTTGTGAATTATCTTGCATTAGTGGGATGGAGTCCGGAAGGCAATGAAGAAATTTTATCCATGGAGGAAATGATAAAGCAATTTTCTTTTGAAAGAGTTGCAAAGACCGGGGGAGTATTTGATAAGGATAAATTGGATTGGGTCAACGGACATTATATCAGAAGTTCAAGCATAAAAAGAATAACGGATCTTTCAATACCCTATTTGATAGAAGCAAATTATATAACAAAAGAGGATGTAAAGAACAGGTATGATTGGATAGAAACTATAGTTGAAACCGTTCAAGAAAGTTTATCTACAATTAAGGATATTGTTGATAAGACAAAGATATTTTTTGAAGATAAAGTAACTTTGGAAGGGGAAGAGGTATTAGAAGTATTAAAAGGAGATCAAGTTCATGTCTTATTTGATGCTTTTGAAGCGGAACTTGAAGATATAGATGAAATAGACAAAGAATTTGCTAAGGGGATAATGAAAAAAGTTCAGAAGAAAACAGGAATAAAAGGGAAAAATTTATATATGCCCATAAGAATTGCTTTAACAGGAAATATGCACGGCCCTGAACTTGTAAACATTATTTATATTTTGGGGAAAGATAAAATAACAGACAGAATAAAATATATTAAAGAAAAATATTTAATATAGTCCTTGAAAATGTCATCATATTATTGTAAAATATAGAACAAATAAATATTAAAAGGTATTGAAAAGGAGAGTAAGCTCAACATGCTCTTAGAGAGGGATTTTTGATTTGGCTGAAAAAAATTCCGGGCCAATGTTTAGCTGAAGTGCACCTTTAAACTGTTGTTCCGAAATTAATTAGGAATTTCCGGTGTTAACCGTTATCAATTTTTGAGTTGGGTTTTTTAATGAAACCAAATCAGAGTGGAACCGCGATAACACCGTCTCTGTAATGTGAGGCGGTGTTTTGATATATAATAAGATAGGAGAATGAGAATATGAGACTGTACAATACTTTAACGAGAAGGAAGGAAAAATTTGTCCCAATAAGGGAAAAAGAGGTAAGTATTTATGTATGCGGCCCTACAGTTTATAATTATATTCATGTGGGCAATGCCAGACCTTTAGTTATATTTGATACTTTGAGGAGATATTTAAAATACAAGGGTTACAAGGTTAAATTTTTAGTTAATTTTACTGATATAGACGACAAGATGATAAAAAAAGCAAAGGAAGAAGGAAAAACCGTTAAAGAAATAGCGGATAAATTTATTGCCGAATACTACAAAGATTCAAAAGGACTTTTAATTGAGGAGGAGGATACGTTTCATCCTAAAGCTACAGACAATATAAAAGAAATCGTTGAATTTGTCCAGGAGCTTATTAATAAAGGCTGTGCTTATAACGTGGAGGGAAATGTATATTTTGATATAACTAAGGATAAAGATTATGGCAAACTCTCAAAGAAGAATATTGATGAACTTATGTGCGGAGCAAGAGTTGAGGTAAGTGAAGAAAAACATAATCCTATGGATTTTGCTCTTTGGAAAAAGGCAAAGGAGGGAGAACCTTATTGGGAAACTCCCTGGGGGAAAGGCAGACCTGGATGGCATATTGAATGCTCCGCCATGGCAAGAGAGTTTTTGGGGGATACTATTGATATTCATGCGGGAGGGGAAGACCTTCAGTTTCCTCATCATGAAAACGAAATTGCCCAAAGTGAGACTTTAACAGGAAAACCCTTTGCCAACTATTGGCTCCATAATGCCATGATAAATGTGGAAAATGTAAAAATGTCTAAATCTAAACTGAACTTTTTTACAGTAAGGGAAATAGGGCAAGTAGTAGATCTGGAAGTTTTGAGGTTTTTTATCCTTCAGTCTCATTACAGAAGTCCCGTTAATTTCAATAAAGAACTTCTCCTTCAGGCAGGAAACGGATTAGAAAGATTATATAACGGGAAGAAAAATTTAGAATATTTATTAAATAAATGTACTACCGTAGAATTTAATGAAAAAGCTGATTCCATGAAAAAAGCAATTGACCTATTTAAAGAAAAATTTATTAACTCAATGGAAGATGACATAAATACTGCTGATAGTGTATCTGCTTTATTTGAACTGATAAAATGGGCAAACACAAATTTAAATGAAAATTCGTTGAAGAATGTGGTACAATATGCATATAGCACTTTAATGGAATTAACAAATATACTGGGCATATTATCTAAAAAAGATGAAATGCTGGATAATGATATAACGGAATTAATTGAAAAGAGAACAGAAGCGAGGAGAAATAAGGATTTTAAGCTTGCGGACAAAATTAGAGATGAATTAAAAGAAAAAGGTATAATACTGGAAGATACATCGGAAGGAGTCAAATGGAAAAGAGTATAGAAAATGGAAAATGAATATAACAACGTATTAGGAAAATTAAAAAATATAACTGTAGAGGAGATAGACAGTTTGTCTCCTCTACAGTTGGCTTACTTAGGAGATGCGGTATACGAACTGTTAGTCAGAACTTATATTATAAATATAAACAGAAATTTGAAGGTTCAGGAACTTCATCAGAAAGCTACAGAATTTGTAAGCGCCAAAGCTCAATCGGATATTATACACAAATTGGAGAAGTATTTAACTGAAGAAGAAATGGGAATTGTGAAAAGAGGGAGAAATGCTAAAATAAATAGCCATCCAAAAAATTTTAGCGTTTTGGAATATAAGTATGCCACAGGATTTGAAACTTTAATTGGATATTTATATTTAAAAGGGCAAGAGGATAGAATCATACAGTTATTTTCTTTTATAGTATAGAGTTATATGGAGGTTTTGATTATGGAGAGCAATTTAAAAGTGAAATTATTAAGATACACCTTAGACGGTGAAAAATTAGTGGCACAGGCGGCAAAGCTCTGTTATTCTTCTGTAACAATTGAAGAAATTGAAGAAGATTTGAATGAAAAAAAAGTGGACAACTTTATTAACATGCTCATGAATTTAGGGCATGAATCTCCTATTGAACATGTTTCCTTCACTTTTGGAGTGGAAGGTATTTCGAGAGTTCTTTCCCATCAATTGGTGAGGCATAGAATAGGGAGCTATTCTCAACAGTCTCAGAGATATGTAAGACTGGATGGTTTTGATTATGTAATTCCTCCGGCGATTGCAGATATTCCTGAAGCTAAAGAGATGTTTCAAAAGGCAATGAAAGAAGATCAACAATATTATAATCAAATTACGGAAATGTTGTATAATGATTATTTGAAAAAGTATATGGATATGGGAGAAAGTGAAAAATCAGCAAGGAATAAAGCTGAAAAATCTTCTATAGAAGATGCCAGATATGTATTTCCCAATGCCTGTGAAACAAAGATAATATTTACTATGAATACCAGAAGTTTATTTAATTTTTTCAGGCTCAGATGTTGTAATAGAGCACAATGGGAGATAAGGCTGTTAGCTACCGAGATGTTGAGATTGGTTAAAGGGGTATATCCTTCTTTATTTAAGAATGCGGGACCTGAGTGTATTATGGGTTCTTGTCCTGAAGGAAAGATGACCTGCGGAAAGATCAATGAAGTGAGAGAAAAATTTTTAAATTTATAATAAGTTGTATGTATTGATACAAATTTTTATGTATAATATATGTAATATCTTTTAAATTTAAAATATGTTAATTTTTGGGATGCATAGGGAGTGAAAATATGGAAGGAGATTATATAGTAGGAAGAAATCCTATTTTTGAGGCACTAAAATCTAATAGGGAAATTGATAAGATATTTATACTTAAAGGCGAGTTAAAAGGAAGCATAAATAAAATAATAGGAGAGGCAAAGGATAGGCATATTCCCATTCAGTATGTAGAAAGAGGAAAGCTGGATGGAATATCGGGCAGTATCCCTCATCAGGGAGTTGCCGCATTAGTTAGTTCCTATGCATATTCAACTGTTGATGATATTTTGAATGCATCGGCAGAAAAGTCAGAAGAACCTTTTATTATAATACTTGATGGAATAGAAGATTCTCATAATTTGGGAGCAATAATAAGAACGGCTGAAGCGGGAGGAGCCCATGGAATAATAATACCAAAACACAGATCTGCAACATTGACTCAGGCTGTTGCAAAGGCTTCAGCAGGAGCTATTGAATGGATTAAAGTGGCAAGAGAAACCAATATATCTACTACTATACAATACCTTAAGAAAAAAGGACTATGGATATTTGGAGCAGATATGGCTGGTGAAAACTATTATTATGAAACTGATTTAAAAGGGCCTATTGCATTGGTTATAGGCAGTGAAGGTAAAGGATTATCAAGGCTGGTAAAAGAAAACTGCGATTTTCTTATTAAAATTCCTATGGTTGGGCATATATCGTCTTTAAATGCATCAAATGCTGTTTCTGTATTAATATATGAAGTTGTGAGACAGAGAAGTTTGAAAAATGAAAAAAGATGAGAAAAAGTTTAACGAGTATTTGTTTGTTGATGGATATAATATTATAAATTCGTGGGAAAAACTTCGCTCTTTGAGCGAAGTGAGCTTAGAAATGGCGCGAGAAGAGCTTATTGAAGTAATGGCGGAATATCAGTATTATTCAGGTATAAAAGTAATAATAGTATTTGATGGTCACTTGGTAAAGGGAAATGGGGGAGAAAGCAATAGGATAAAAGAAGTAGATGTCATATATACAAAAGAATATGAAACTGCCGATCAATATATAGAAAGAGCATTGGATGAAATAGGTAGAATAAAGAAGGTGACGGTAGCTACTTCTGATTGGATGGAACAACAAGTAATTTTAGGAAGAGGGGGGACGAGAATATCGGCAAGAGAATTGGAAATGGAAATATTGGATCAAAAAAGGCTTTTGGAAAACAGAGAAAAGAAGAAGAATGAAACCAATAATTTGATTATGGGAAAACTTGATGATGAGATAATTAAAAAATTGAAGAAGTGGAAAAGTTATGAATGATCTTGACTATGAACGGATATTTATTTATAATTTAATTAATTAAGTCGGAAATAATATAATTGGCTTTTCTGGAGGGGATACTTAGTGGGATTAGGTTTATACAATGAATTGAACTTATCTTACTTTAACAGCATGGAAGATGAAGATGTGGTGGAAGAGGCAAAGAAAGGGAATCGTCAGGCCTTAGAATATTTGATCAATAGATATAAAAATTTTGTAAGAGCTAAAGCAAGATGCTATTTTTTAATTGGTGCGGATAGAGAAGATATTATTCAAGAAGGAATGATTGGACTTTATAAAGCCATTAGAGACTATAATAAGGATAAGTTAACTTCCTTCAAAGCGTTTGCAGAGTTATGTATAACAAGACAAATAATAACGGCGATTAAAACTGCAACAAGACAGAAACATATTCCTTTGAATTCCTATGTATCTTTAAACAAACCTATATATGATGACGAATCCGATAGAACTTTACTTGATGTTCTTTCGGGAGTTAAGGTTACGGATCCGGAAGAACTTATAATCAGCAGAGAAGAATTGTCCTACATGGAATCAAAGATAGGAGAAATACTCAGCAATTTGGAGTGGGAAGTGTTAACATCATATTTGGATGGGAAAACATATCAAGAAATCGCAGTGGATTTGGACAGGCATGTAAAGAGTATAGATAATGCATTGCAGAGGGTTAAAAGAAAGTTAGAGAGATATCTGGAACTCAAAGAAGATTAGATTAATTTAGTATTGACAAGGAAGAATGTAGGTAGTAAAATACTTAGGGTGGTTATAGATGCCCATGTAGCTCAATAGGCAGAGCACTTGCATGGTAAGCAAGAGGTAACCGGTTCGATTCCGGTCATGGGCTCCAATTTGTTTTATTTTACAGCTATGGAACACCCGGGGGAGTTTATTTAATTAGATTATTGTTTAAGGAGGAATCAAGGAGATGGCAAAGCAACATTATGAAAGAAATAAACCTCACGTAAATATAGGAACAATAGGACACGTAGATCATGGTAAAACGACGTTGACAGCAGCAATCACATTGGTATTGAATAAGAGATACGGATTAGGTAATGTAATGACATACGACAACATAGATAAAGCTCCAGAGGAAAGAGAAAGAGGAATAACGATCTCAACAGCACACGTAGAGTATGAGACGAAGAAACGCCATTATGCCCATGTAGACTGTCCGGGACATGCAGATTATATAAAGAATATGATAACAGGAGCAGCTCAAATGGACGGAGCAATACTTGTAGTATCAGCAGCAGACGGGCCAATGCCTCAGACAAGGGAGCATATATTGCTGGCAAGACAGGTAGGAGTACCAAAGATAGTAGTATTTTTAAATAAAGCAGATATGGTAGATGATCCTGAATTAATAGAATTAGTAGAAATGGAAGTAAGAGACCTGTTAAACGAATATGAATTTGACGGAGACAATACGAAGATAGTAGTAGGGTCAGCATTAAAGGCATTAGAAGATCCGGACGGGAAATGGGGAGACAAGATAATAGAATTAATGGATGTAGTAGATGAAGAGATACCGCAACCGAAGAGAGAAACAGATAAACCATTCTTAATGCCGGTAGAAGATATATTCAGTATAACAGGCAGAGGGACAGTAGCAACAGGAAGAGTAGAAAGAGGAGTATTAAAAGTAGGAGACAATGTAGAGATAGTAGGATTGTCGACAGAGCCGAGGACAGTAGTAGTAACAGGATTAGAGATGTTCAGGAAGATATTGGACGAAGCGCAGGCAGGAGATAATATAGGAGCATTATTAAGAGGAGTACAGAGAGCAGAAATAGAAAGAGGGCAAGTATTGGCGAAACCGAAGAGCATAACACCCCATACAAAATTTAACGCCCAAGTATATGTATTGACGAAAGAAGAGGGAGGAAGGCATACACCATTTTTCAACGGATATAGACCTCAGTTTTACTTCAGGACAACGGATGTAACTGGGAACATAGAGTTGGAAGAAGGAGTAGAGATGGTAATGCCTGGAGACCATGCGAACTTCAAGATAGAATTAATAACGCCGATAGCAATGGAAGAGGGATTAAGATTTGCAATCAGAGAAGGCGGAAAGACAGTTGGAGCTGGAGTAGTCAGCAAGATTATTGAATAAAATTTAATATAGCTTTAGAGGAAAGACTAAGTCTTTTGACTTGGTCTTTTTTAAAGGATTAAAAAAGACAGATAAGGATAAAATATATTTATGCTGTATATTTTTGTGAAGATAGGTTTTTTTTACTTTAATTTTTTATTGACATAATATTTAATTTGTGATAGTTTATATTAAGTAATGCAGTAAAATTGGGTTTTTGTATATTTAACATATAGCATATTTAGTGTTTTAGGAGGTGGCTGGATTGAGGGATATGGTTATTTTAGCATGTACAGAATGTAAACAAAGGAATTATACTACAACAAAAAATAAAAAGAAGAATCCTGAAAGAATGGAGCTTAAAAAGTATTGTAAATTCTGTAAAACTCATACTGTTCATAAGGAAACCAAATAGATAAAAGAATAAAAATAAGGATGTGAATTTTATGGCTGCTCAAACAGATGCTCAAAAGGGTAAATTACGTGCATATTTCAGAGGAGTTAAATCCGAAACTAAAAAGGTAATATGGCCTACAAGAAAGGAGCTTATTAATTACACGGGAGTAGTAATTTTCATGTGTTTAATAGTAAGTTTTGTAGTATGGCTTTTGGATTTGGGGATAAATCGTTTATTGGGACTTATTGTAAAGTAATATGAGGGAGGGAAGGGCCTAATTTAGAGGTTCTTATGCTTATGGTTGATATGACTGAAACAAGAGAAGAGAGAGTCAAAAAAGCTAAATGGTATGTAGTACATACTTATTCCGGCTATGAAAATAAGGTAAAGGCAAATATTGAAAAGATGGTGGAAAACAGAGGAAAAATAGACGATATATTTGAAGTTATTGTGCCTACGGAAGAGTATGTAGAATCAAAGAGTGGGACAAAAAAGGTAAAAGAAAGAAAACTTTTTCCGGGCTATGTTATTGTTAAAATGATAATAAATGATGAATCTTGGTATCTTGTAAGAAATACAAGAGGAGTTACAGGATTTGTAGGCCCAGGATCTAAACCTGTACCGCTGACAGACAAAGAAGTAAGAGCGTTGGGAGTACAAGAAATAGTTGTATCAGACATTGATTTAAAAATCAAGGATGCAATTAAAGTTATAGCAGGTCCCTTTGAAAGTTTTATAGGTACTGTAGAAAGTATTAATGCAGAGAAGAGAAAAGTCAAAGTTTATATTTCGATGTTTGGAAGGGAAACTCTTGTAGAATTGGATTTTGATCAAATTGAAAAATTGTAAAATTGCTTATAAAAGCTATTAAGCTTTTTTAGATAGATATATAACAGTGGGAGGGTTTACCCGACAAACCACGAAGGAAATAAGGAGGTGTTAATTTATGGCAAAGAAAGTCATAGCTATAGTGAAACTTCAGATCCCTGCTGGGAAAGCAACTCCAGCACCGCCGGTAGGTACAGCATTAGGACCTCATGGTGTGAATATAATGGCTTTCACTAAAGAGTTTAATGCAAGAACTGCAGATCAAGTAGGAATGATAATTCCGGTTGTTCTAACGGTTTACCAAGATAGATCTTTTACATTTATTACAAAGACCCCACCTGTTTCCGTACTATTAAAGAAGGCAGTAGGAATTGAATCAGGTTCAGGAGAACCAAATAAAAAGAAAGTTTCTAAGATTTCCAAGGCTAAAGTAAAAGAAATCGCTGAAATTAAAATGCCTGATTTAAATGCAGGAAGTATTGAAACTGCAATGAGTATGGTAGCAGGAACCGCAAGAAGTATGGGTATAGTTGTAGAAGAATAAACAGTGGGAGGAGATTCCGTTAATACCACAAGGAGGGAAATTATGCCAAAGAGAGGTAAAAATTATCAAGAAAGTTTAAAAATAATTGACAGGACTAATTTATATGATTCTAAAGAGGCTATAGAATTAGTTCAACAAACTGCAAAAGCAAAGTTTGATGAAACCATTGAACTTTCCATAAAATTGGGAGTTGATCCAAGACATGCTGATCAGCAGGTAAGAGGAACAGTAGTTCTTCCCCATGGGACAGGAAAAACTAAAAAAGTATTAGTTTTCGCTAAAGGTGAAAAATTAAAAGAAGCAGAAGAAGCAGGAGCGGACTTTTTTGGAGGAGAAGAACTTGTAGCTAAAATTCAAAACGAAAATTGGTTTGACTATGATGTGGTAGTAGCTACTCCCGACATGATGGGAGTTGTAGGAAGGCTAGGAAGGATATTAGGCCCGAAAGGTTTAATGCCTAATCCAAAATCCGGAACTGTAACTTTTGATATAGAAAAAGCAGTGAAGGAGATTAAAGCCGGAAAGGTAGAATACAGAGTTGATAAAACAAGTATTATTCATGTTCCTATAGGAAAGAAATCCTTTGGAGATGAAAAGTTGAAGGAGAATTTAGATGCTATAATGGAAGCTGTTATTAAAGCAAAGCCTGCCGCATCAAAGGGAAGATATTTAAAAAGTATTGTTATTTCCAGCACTATGGGTCCTGGAATCAAGTTAAACACTCAGAAATTTATGGAATAACTATTGACAGGAATGTATCTTATTGATACAATTTTGTTGTTTAATTTATATAGCTTAATAATTATGTAATATTTAAGCCGTAGACAGTAGGGACTTATGGGTTTAAAAATCCTACCGAGGTGAGATAAACTGATCTGTGAGATTAGGGTCTCTTCCGTATCTGCGAAGAGGCCTTTTTATTTTAAAGATTAACGGATTCTGAGGAGGTGAGACAGATGAAAGAAGAAGTACTTCAAAAGAAAAAAGAGATAGTTGAAGAAATAAAAGGGAAAATTAATAACGCCAAAAGTATAGTCATAGTTAATTATAGGGGATTAAATGTTGAAGAAATTACTCAGCTAAGAAAAAATTGCAGAGACTCTAAAGTGGATTATAAGGTATATAAAAATACTCTTATGAAATTTGCTTTTAAAGATACAGGGTATGAGGAATTTAACCAATATTTAAATGGACCTAATGGAGTTGTTTTCAGTTTAGAAGATCCTGTTCAGGCGGCAAAAGTTACTCAAGATTTTGCAAAGGATCATGATAATCTGGAAATAAAAGCCGGAATATTAGATGGCAAAATAATAGGGGCAGATGATATTAAAGCTTTAGCAACTCTGCCATCAAAAGAGGTACTTATTTCAAAGGTACTTGGAGGATTTAACGCTCCGATAACGGGATTTGTTAATGTACTTCAAGGAAATATTAGAAATCTTGTATATACTTTAAATGCAATAAAGGAAGAACAGGAAAAACAAAGTGCATAAATTAAATAAAAAATTATGATGGAGGGAATATATAAATGGCAAGTGAAAAAGTATCAAATTTAATTGAGGAAGTTAAAAACCTTACGGTTTTAGAATTATCAGAATTAGTTAAAGCATTGGAAGAGGAGTTTGGAGTAAGTGCAGCCGCACCGGTAGCAGTTGCAGCCGCACCGGCAGCAGGAGGAGCAGCTCCGGCAGCAGAAGAAAAGACGGAATTTGATGTAATTCTTTCCGAAATAGGAGCACAAAAGATTAAAGTTATAAAAGTTGTAAGAGAAATTACTGGATTGGGATTAAAAGAAGCTAAGGACTTGGTAGATGGTGCTCCAAAGCCGGTTAAAGAAGGAGTAGCGAAGGATGAGGCTGAACAAATTAAGACCAAGTTAGAAGAAGTAGGAGCTACGGTAGAGTTAAAATAAATTATTATATAAAAGAACTCTCAATATTGAGAGTTCTTTTATAACCCATAGGGGAATCATATATACCTTAGTGTATATTTTCCGTTAAATGAGTTTAAAAAAGGCTTTCTAAATATATTAATGCTTATATAGAAGCCTTTTTTATTGTTCAAAAATATTGAATAAATCAACTTGACATCTTTACTTAATAGTGGTAATATAAAAAGATGCATAATAGTCGAAAAAATAAATAGGTTGTATAAATAATTACGCACTTGTCAATACTATAATAGATATACTCTCAACACAGATTACCAAAAGTAACCAATACTTTTGGCTATTTTAGTTTTAATAAGGGGTGAAAATTTAATGGTAAGTCCTGTTACATATGGTAAGTGTGAAAGAATGAGTTATTCAAGAATTAAGGAAGTATTAGAACTGCCAGATTTGATTGAGGTTCAAAGAAGCTCCTATGAGTGGTTTTTAAAAGAGGGGCTGAAGGAAGTATTTGAGGACATTTCTCCGATACAGGACTATACAGGTAATTTAATACTTGAATTTGTAGATTATGATATGGATGAAGAACCTAAGTACAGTGAAGAGGAAGCAAGAGAGAGGGATGTAAATTATTCTATACCTTTAAAAGTAAAAGTTAGGCTTATAAATAAAGAAACAGGAGAAGTTAAAGAACAAGAAGTATTCATGGGTGAATTTCCGTTGATGACGGAAAAAGGTACGTTTATTATTAATGGAGCCGAGAGAGTTGTAGTTAGTCAGTTGGTAAGATCTCCGGGAGTTTATTTTGCAGATGAATTTGATAAAGTAGGGAAAAAACTTTATTCATCTACTGTTATACCTAACAGAGGAGCGTGGCTTGAGTATGAGACAGATTCTAATGACGTTATATATGTTAGAATTGATAGAACGAGAAAGCTCCCTATTACTACTTTTTTAAGAGCTTTAGGGATTAACAGCAATGTGGAAATAATTGAATATCTTGGAGAAACCGAACAGGTTTTGAGAACAATTGAAAAGGATAATACTAAATCTGAAGAAGAAGCATTAATAGAAATATATAAGAAGTTAAGACCGGGAGAACCTCCGACAGTTGAAAGTGCCAGTACATTGCTGAACAACTTGTTTTTCGATTCCAAAAGATATGACTTGGCCAAAGTGGGAAGATATAAATTTAATAAAAAGTTAGCTCTTCGCAATCGTATTGCAGGAAGAAAAGCCTTTGAAAATGTTATAGATTTTCAAACGGGAGAAATAGTCGTCGGAAGAGGCGAAATGATTAACAGGGAAAAAGCAATTGAGATAGAAAACCGAGGAATAAATAAAGTAGATATAATGAGCGAAGATGAAAGACCGGTAAGAGTTTTGGGAAATAATTTTGTAGATATAAAAGCATTTAATTTACCCTTTAGTACTGATGATATTGGATTAAAAGGAAAAATTCATTATACCACAATGAAAGAACTTATGAATAATTATAAAGATCCTACAGAATTGAAACAGGCAATGGAGGAGAAACACAGAGAGCTTTCCCCAAAACATATTACTTTTGACGACATACTGGCAAGTATAAGTTATGAATTTAATTTATTCTTTGGAATAGGAAATACTGACGATATTGACCATTTAGGCAATAGAAGACTTCGTTCCGTTGGAGAGCTGCTTCAGAATCAGTTTAGAATTGGGCTTTCCAGAATGGAAAGAGTAGTTAGAGAAAGAATGACTATACAAGATATAGATGTAGCCACGCCTCAGGCGTTAATCAATATAAGGCCCGTAGTAGCTTCGATTAAAGAGTTTTTTGGAAGCAGTCAATTATCCCAGTTCATGGACCAAACTAATCCTTTAGCGGAATTAACTCATAAGAGGCGAATGTCTGCATTAGGGCCGGGAGGTCTTAGCAGGGACAGAGCGGGATTTGAAGTAAGAGATGTTCATCATTCTCATTATGGGAGAATGTGTCCTATAGAAACTCCAGAAGGACCTAACATAGGACTTATTACATCTTTAACTACTTACGCCAGAATTAATGAATATGGTTTTATAGAAGCTCCTTACAGAAAAGTGGACAGTAAAAGAGGAGTGGTTACTGATGAAATAGTTTATTTAACCGCTGATGAAGAAGATGAATATATAATTGCTCAGTCAAATGAAGTTTTAGATGAAGAAGGCAGATTTGTAAATAAGAGGGTAATAGCCAGAGGCAAAATGGGTGTTATTGATATATTTCCAAGTAGTGAAGTAAACTTCATGGATGTATCTCCTAAGCAAATTGTATCGGTAGGAACTGCCATGATTCCTTTCCTGGAAAATGATGATGCAAATAGGGCTCTGATGGGAGCGAACATGCAGCGTCAGGCTGTTCCGCTATTAAAAACCGAATCACCTATAATAGGAACGGGAATTGAATATAAGGCAGCAAGAGATTCCGGAGTAGTATCAATTGCTCGCCATAAAGGTGTTGTCACGAAGGCGAGTTCAGACGAAATTTTGATTAAAAGAGACGAAGATGGCCAGGTCGACAGATATAAGCTGTTGAAGTTTAAGCGTTCTAATCAGGGGACGTGTATTAATCAACGACCTATAGTTTGTCAGGATGAAAGGATAGGAAAAGGTCAGGTAATAGCTGATGGCCCAAGTACTGATAATGGCGAAATCGCTTTAGGGAAAAATCTTCTTGTTGCTTTTATGACGTGGGAAGGATATAACTATGAGGATGCCGTTCTTGTAAGTGAAAAATTAGTTAAGGAAGACATTCTTACCTCAATTCATATAGAAGAATATGAGACAGAGGCAAGAGATACAAAACTTGGTCCTGAAGAGATAACAAGAGATATTCCAAATGTTGGAGAAGATATGCTTAAGGATTTGGATGAAAGGGGAGTAATCCGAATAGGAGCGGAAGTTAAGTCGGGAGATATATTAGTGGGGAAAGTAACCCCTAAGGGTGAAACGGAGTTAACGGCCGAAGAAAGACTTCTTAGAGCAATATTTGGAGAAAAGGCAAGAGAAGTCAGAGATACTTCCTTAAGAGTACCTCATGGTGAAACAGGAATAATATTAGATGTTAAAATATTTACCAGAGAAAATGGCGATGAGCTATCTCCGGGAGTAAACCAAATGGTTAGAGTTTATATATCTACAAAGAGAAAGATAAATGTTGGAGATAAAATGTGTGGAAGACACGGAAATAAAGGTGTTATTTCAAGAATACTTCCTGAAGAGGATATGCCTTATCTCCCCGATGGTACACCTATTGAAGTGGTTCTTAATCCGTTAGGAGTTCCTTCTCGTATGAATTTGGGGCAAGTACTGGAAGTTCATCTGGGACTTGCAGCTAAAAAACTTGGCTGGAAGGTAGCAACTCCGGTTTTTGACGGAGCTAATGAGCAGGATATAATAGATGCTTTAGTAAAAGCTGGTTATCCTGAAAACGGGAAGATTTTATTAAGAGATGGAAGAACCGGTGAATATTTTAACAATCCGGTAACAGTAGGTTATATGTATATGCTTAAACTTCATCATCTTGTTGATGATAAAATTCATGCAAGATCTACCGGACCTTATTCTTTAGTGACACAGCAACCTCTTGGAGGAAAAGCTCAGTTTGGAGGCCAAAGATTTGGAGAAATGGAAGTTTGGGCATTGGAAGCTTACGGAGCATCTCATACTTTGCAGGAAATACTCACTGTAAAATCGGATGATGTAGTAGGGCGTGTCAAGACTTATGAATCAATAGTTAAAGGAGAAAATATTCCGGAACCTGGTGTTCCTGAATCTTTTAAAGTGTTAATTAAAGAATTACAAAGTTTAGCTTTAGATGTAAAGGTGTTGACTGAGGAAGATAAAGAGATAGAGATAAAGGAATCAACAGATGATGATGTAGAAGATTTAGATTTAATAGGAGAAGATATTGATGAAAATAAAGTAACTGAAGATGAAAAAATAGCTAAAGATGAAGAAGAACAAGAACAAGATGAGGATTTTGACGATGATGAAGATTATTCTTTAGATTTTGATGATGACGATAATATATAATTTATCAATTATATTAATTTATATAAAGTTTTAAACTTTATTATAGAAAGGAGAGATCGCTCCTTGTTTGAATTAAATAATTTTGACTCAATTAGAATTGGTCTTGCTTCTCCGGATAAAATCAGACAGTGGTCAAAGGGAGAGGTTAAAAAGCCTGAGACAATCAATTACAGAACTTTAAAACCCGAAAAGGAAGGACTATTTTGTGAAAAGATATTTGGTCCTACAAAGGATTGGGAATGTCACTGCGGTAAATATAAGAGAGTAAGATACAAAGGCGTTGTTTGTGACAGATGTGGAGTTGAAGTAACTAAATCAAAGGTTAGAAGAGAAAGAATGGGACATATTGAACTGGCGGCTCCTGTATCTCATATCTGGTATTTTAAAGGGATTCCAAGTCGAATGGGGCTTATGTTGGATATGTCGCCGCGAGCTCTTGAAAAAGTTCTATATTTTGCAGCATATATTGTTGTAAATCCGGGGGATACTTCATTGTCAGAAAAACAATTGCTGACAGAAGTGGAATATAGAGAAGCTCTTGAGAAATATGGCAATAGATTTAAAGCTTTAATGGGAGCTGAAGCTATTGAAGAACTTCTTTCGAAGATCGATTTGGATAAAGAATCTAAGGAGCTAAAAATTCAACTTAAAGATGCTACCGGTCAAAAAAGAATCAGAATAATAAGAAGACTGGAAGTAGTAGAGGCTTTTAGAAAATCAGGGAACAGACCTGAATGGATGATACTTGATGCTGTGCCTGTTATTCCTCCAGATTTGAGACCGATGGTTCAGTTGGACGGAGGAAGATTTGCAACATCAGATTTAAACGATTTGTATAGAAGAGTTATAAACAGAAATAATAGGCTTAAAAGACTTCTTGATTTGGGTGCACCCGATATTATAGTAAGAAATGAAAAGAGAATGCTTCAAGAGGCAGTCGATGCTTTAATTGATAATGGCAGAAGAGGAAGGCCGGTAACGGGTCCTGGGAACAGGCCTCTTAAATCACTTTCTGATATGCTTAAAGGAAAACAGGGAAGATTTAGACAAAACCTTTTAGGCAAACGAGTGGATTATTCAGGAAGAAGCGTTATAGTGGTAGGGCCTGAATTAAAATTCTATCAATGCGGACTTCCCAAGAAAATGGCTTTAGAGTTGTTTAAACCTTTTGTTATGAAAGAACTTGTAGAGCAGGGATATGCTCACAATATTAAAAGTGCCAAAAGAATGGTTGAAAGAGTTAAACCGGCAGTATGGGATGTATTGGATGCAGTTATAAAAGATCATCCGGTATTGTTAAATCGTGCTCCTACTCTTCATAGGCTTGGAATCCAGGCTTTTGAACCTGTTCTTGTGGAAGGAAAGGCTATTAAATTACATCCTTTAGCATGTACACCATATAATGCTGATTTTGACGGAGATCAAATGGCAGTGCATGTTCCATTATCGACAGAAGCCCAAGCAGAAGCAAGACTTCTTATGCTTTCTGTGAATAATATATTGGCTCCTAAAGATGGTAAACCTATAACTATTCCTACTCAGGACATGGTTCTTGGAAGTTATTATTTGACAGTAGATAACCCTGGAGAAAAAGGGACAGGAAAAATCTTTAAAGATTATGATGAAATGACTCATGCTTATTTCAATAAAGATGTGGGAATCCATGCTGTAGTTAAGGTAAGAATGAGATTGAATGATGAAGATAAAAGAGGCAAATTAGTAGAGAGTACCGTAGGAAGGTTCATATTTAATGAACACATACCTCAAGATTTAGGTTTCGTAGACAGGACAAAGGATAAATATTCTTTGGAGCTAGATACTTTGGTAGATAAGAAAAAACTGGGCAGTATTATTGAAAAATGTTATGAAAAACATGGAAACAGCGTTACCGCGACGGTCCTTGATCATATAAAATCTGTAGGTTTTCATTATTCTACTATAGGAGCTATTAGCGTAGGTATGGATGACGTAGTAGTGCCAAAGGAAAAGGAAGAATTAATTGCTAAAGCAGAAGCCGAAGTAGATAAGCTTGAGAAATCCTATAGGAGAGGACTTATTTCTGAAGAAGAAAGATATGAGAAGGTAATAGAAGTATGGAATAAAACTACAGAAGACGTAACGGATGCATTAATGAATGGTATGGACAGAATGAATAACATATTTATAATGGCTCACTCAGGAGCAAGAGGAAGCAAAAATCAAATAAGACAGTTAGCGGGAATGAGAGGACTTATGGCCAGTGCTTCAGGTAAAACTGTGGAGATACCTATTAAGGCTAATTTTAGAGAGGGCCTCAGTGTGTTGGAATTCTTTATTTCTACCCATGGTTCCAGAAAGGGATTGGCAGATACAGCTCTTAGAACTGCGGATTCTGGATATCTGACAAGGAGACTTGTAGATGTAAGTCAAGACGTTATAGTAAGAGAGGAAGATTGCGGCACAGATCAATATATAATAGCTAAAGCTTTCAAGGATGGAAAGGAAGTTATTGAAGACCTTAAGGACAGGATAATTGGCAGATATTCCTTTGAAGATGTGTTCAATCCTGTTACAAAAGAATTAATAGTAAGCAAAGATGAAATGATAACTGAAAGTACAGCGAAAAAAATACAAGATTGTGGCTTAGAAGAAGTAAAAATAAGATCCGTCCTTAGTTGTAAAACACGTCATGGAGTTTGTGCTAAATGTTATGGAAGAAACCTTGCTACAGGTAATGAGGTGAATATCGGAGAATCCGTAGGAATAGTTGCGGCTCAGTCTATAGGAGAGCCTGGTACACAACTTACTATGCGTACTTTCCATACGGGAGGAGTTGCTGGTGCAGATATTACACAAGGTCTCCCAAGGGTTGAAGAATTATTTGAGGCGAGAAAACCGAAAGGATTAGCTCAAATTTCGGAGATATCCGGAGAAGTAACAATAAATGAAACAAAGAAGAAAAAGGAAGCAGTGGTAACATCCAAGGACGGCACAACCAAAGCTTACAGTATACCTTATGGTTCCAGGCTTAAGGTAAGAACGGGAGATTTCTTAGAGGCAGGAGATGAAATTACAGAAGGAAGTTTAAATCCTCATGACATATTGAAAATAAAAGGAGTTGTGGGAGTTGAAAACTATCTGGTAAAGGAAGTTCAAAGAGTATATAGACTTCAAGGTGTTGATATAAATGATAAGCATATTGAAATAATAGTAAGGCAGATGCTTAATAAGGTAAAAGTTGAGGATTCAGGAGATACGGATATGTTACCGGGAAGTCTTGTTAATATTCATGAATTTGAAAATAGCAATAATGATACTGAGGAATTTGGAGGCAAACCTGCTACAGGAAAACGAGCTTTACTTGGAATCACAAAAGCTTCATTGGCAACGGATTCTTTCCTATCGGCTGCAAGTTTCCAAGAGACCACAAGAGTTCTAACAGATGCTGCAATAAAAGGAAAAGAGGATCATCTCATAGGGCTTAAGGAGAATGTAATAATAGGGAAATTGATACCGGCAGGAACTGGAATGAAGAGGTATAAAGAAATTGAGATAGTACCTACTGAAGAGAAAGTAGATGAATCTCCGAATACAAATGAAAATATGGTGGATGAAAATATTGTTGACAGCCAAACTAACTGATGGTAAAATGTATTAGTGTTAAATTTAAGATGAATTCTTTTACATTAAAGATTATGTGGATTTATCCACATAATCTTTAAGATGTTTAAAAGGAGGAATATTATGGCAGCGAATTTAAATCAGAATAAAAGAATTGTAGGAATAAAACAAGTTAAAAGAGCTTTAAATTCTGATAAAGTTCAAACTGTATATATTGCGAAAGATGCAGAACAAAGAGTAACAAGTCCTGTAGAAATATTATGCAAAGAAAAGCAAATAGACATTGTTTATATAGATACAATGAAAGAATTAGGAGAAATATGTAATATTGATGTTAATGCAGCAGTTGCTGCGTTACTTAAATAGATTCTAATTAAAAGGAGGTGTTCATATGCCTACGATAAATCAACTTATAAGAAAGGGCAGAGAAGATGTTAAATATAAATCAAAATCTCCTGCGCTAAGTGTAAATTTCAATTCTTTAAATAAAAGAACAAATGTAGTTAATTCGCCTCAAAGAAGAGGAGTTTGCACTGCTGTTAAAACGGTTACTCCTAAGAAGCCTAACTCAGCATTGAGAAAGGTTGCCAGAGTAAGACTTATAAATGGTATTGAAGTAACAGCTTATATTCCGGGAATAGGTCATAATTTACAGGAGCATAGTGTTGTTCTTGTAAGAGGTGGAAGAGTTAAGGATTTACCTGGAGTTAGGTACCATATTGTAAGAGGAACGTTGGATACAGCCGGAGTGGATAAAAGAATGCAGGGCAGATCCAAGTATGGAGCTAAAAAGCCCAAAAAATAATTGTGCTTAAAATGCAGAGGTAGTATGAATACCTTTTATATAGATGCATTTTTGTGCACGTCAGCAGGTTGACTGTTGAGTACCAATGAATCAACTATTTTATGGTTAAGGAGGGAAGTTAAAGTGCCAAGAAAAGGATATATTCCAAAGAAAGAAGTAATGCCAGATCCAATATATAATGACATTATTATAACAAAATTGATAAATAAGGTTATGTTGGATGGGAAAAAAGGAGTTGCCCAAGGTATTGTTTATGGAGCTTTTGATTACATTAAAGAAAAGACGGGAGAAGATCCTATGGAAATATTTTATAAGGCCATGAACAATATCATGCCTGTATTGGAAGTTAAGGCAAGGCGTATTGGTGGTGCAACTTATCAAGTACCAATAGAAGTAAGGCAAGATAGAAGAGAAACATTAGCTATCCGATGGCTTGTTTCTTACTCAAGAAATCGTGGAGAAAAAACAATGATAGAAAGACTGGCAAAAGAGATAATGGATGCGGCTAATAATACAGGGTCCAGTGTTAAGAAAAGAGAAGATATGCATAAGATGGCTGAAGCTAACAAGGCTTTTGCTCACTATCGTTGGTAATGTGAATTTGTTTATAGTTAATAGTAAGGTATCAGTTACAGAAAGGAGGAGAATACTGTGCCTAGAGAATTACCCTTAGAGAAAACACGTAATATCGGAATAATGGCTCATATAGATGCAGGTAAAACTACCACTACGGAGAGAATGCTTTTTTATACAGGGAAAATTCACAAGATAGGGGAGACTCATGATGGAGCTGCCCAAATGGATTGGATGGAACAAGAACAGGAAAGAGGAATAACAATTACATCTGCTGCTACTACTTGCTACTGGAAAGATCATAGAATTAATATTATAGACACACCAGGGCATGTTGACTTTACGGTGGAAGTGGAACGATCCCTTCGTGTTCTCGATGGTGCGGTTGCGCTTTTCTGTGCTAAAGGAGGAGTAGAACCTCAATCGGAAGCTGTATGGCATCAGGCAGATAAGTATCATGTACCCAGGATAGCTTTTATAAATAAGATGGATATACTTGGTGCAGATTTTTATAGAGCTGTAAGGATGATTAAAGAAAGGCTAAAGGCTCATCCGGTTCCTATTGAGCTGCCTATAGGAAAAGAAGATAATTTTATAGGAGTAGTGGATTTAATTAATATGAAAGCCAGAATATATCATGATGAATTGGGAGAAAAAATAGAAATAACAGAAATTCCTGATGATATGAAAGATTTGGCTGCTGAATATAGGGAAAAGTTGCTTGAGTCTTTATCGGATCATGATGAAGAATTAATGAGAAAATATCTTGAAGGAGAAGAGATAACTCCCGAAGAAATAGTCAAAGTTATAAGGGTGGCTACAACTAAGGTTGAAATGACCCCTGTACTTTGTGGCTCTGCTTATAAAAATAAAGGCATTCAACCTTTGCTTGATGCAATTGTGAATTTTATGCCTTCACCAGCTGATATACCACCGGTAAAGGGAATGAGTGTTGATTCGGATGAGGAAGAGGAAAGGATTGCCTCCGATGATGAACCGTTTTCTGCATTGGCATTTAAAATTGTATCTGATCCCTTTGTTGGTAAACTTGCATATTTTAGAGTTTATTCAGGTTCTTTGAAGGCCGGAAGCTACATTTTGAATTCAACTAAAGGGAAAAAAGAAAGAATAGGAAGAATTCTTTTAATGCATGCTAATAAACGAAAAGAAGTTGAAGAAGCCTTTACGGGAGATATTGCGGCAGCAGTGGGGCTACGAGATACAACAACAGGAGATACTCTATGCAGTGAAGACAATCCTATAATATTGGAATCCATGGAATTTCCTGAACCGGTTATAGATGTTGCTATAGAACCTAAAACAAAAGCGAGTCAGGAAAAGATGGTTACAGCACTAAGTAAATTATCTGAAGAAGATCCTACATTTAAGACTTATACAGACGAAGAGACAGGTCAGACAATAATAGCAGGTATGGGAGAATTGCATTTGGAAATAATAGTAGATAGACTTTTAAGAGAGTTTAAAGTTGAAGCAAATGTAGGAACTCCACAGGTTGCGTATAAAGAATCTATTACTATTCCTGCTGAAGCAGAAGGCAAATACATCAGACAGTCAGGCGGACATGGACAGTATGGCCATGTAAAACTAAAAATAGAGCCATTGAAGTCTGAGACGGGATATGAATTTGTAAATGCAATAACAGGTGGAGTTATTCCAAAGGAATATATTCCAGCTGTGGATAATGGAATAAGAGAAGCAATGTCAAGCGGCATACTGGGAGGTTATCCGGTAATAGATGTAAAAGTTACTCTTTATGATGGTTCTTACCATGAAGTCGACTCTTCTGAAATGGCATTTAAAATTGCGGGTTCTATGGGATTTAGAGAAGCTTTTAAAAAAGCAAAGCCCGTATTGTTGGAACCTCATATGAAAGTAGAAGTAATAGTTCCCGAAGAGTACATGGGGGATGTAATTGGAGACATAAATTCGAGAAGAGGAAAAATAGAAGGAATGGAAATGAGAGGCGGGGCACAGATTATAAGAGGATTCGTGCCTTTGGCAGAAATGTTTGGATATGCGACAACCCTTCGCTCGAAGACTCAAGGAAGAGGAACGTATACGATGCTGTTTGATCATTATGAACCAGTGCCAAATAGTGTTACTGAGAAAATATTAGGTCATAAATAATATTTAAGATTTAAGGAGGAATCAAGAGATGGCAAAGCAACATTATGAAAGAAATAAGCCACACGTAAATATAGGAACAATAGGACACGTAGATCATGGTAAAACGACGCTTACCGCAGCAATCACATTGGTGTTGAATAAGAGATACGGATTAGGTAATGTAATGACATACGACAACATAGATAAAGCTCCAGAGGAAAGAGAAAGAGGAATAACGATCTCAACAGCACACGTAGAGTATGAGACGAAGAAACGCCATTATGCCCATGTAGACTGTCCGGGACATGCAGATTATATAAAGAATATGATAACAGGAGCAGCTCAAATGGACGGAGCAATACTTGTAGTATCAGCAGCAGACGGGCCAATGCCTCAGACAAGGGAGCATATATTGCTGGCAAGACAGGTAGGAGTACCAAAGATAGTAGTATTTTTAAATAAAGCAGATATGGTAGATGATCCTGAATTAATAGAATTAGTAGAAATGGAAGTAAGAGACCTGTTAAACGAATATGAATTTGACGGAGACAATACGAAGATAGTAGTAGGGTCAGCATTAAAGGCATTAGAAGATCCGGACGGGAAATGGGGAGACAAGATAATAGAATTAATGGATGTAGTAGATGAAGAGATACCGCAACCGAAGAGAGAAACAGATAAACCATTCTTAATGCCGGTAGAAGATATATTCAGTATAACAGGCAGAGGGACAGTAGCAACAGGAAGAGTAGAAAGAGGAGTATTAAAAGTAGGAGACAATGTAGAGATAGTAGGATTGTCGACAGAGCCGAGGACAGTAGTAGTAACAGGATTAGAGATGTTCAGGAAGATATTGGACGAAGCGCAGGCAGGAGATAATATAGGAGCATTATTAAGAGGAGTACAGAGAGCAGAAATAGAAAGAGGGCAAGTATTGGCGAAACCGAAGAGCATAACACCCCATACAAAATTTAACGCCCAAGTATATGTATTGACGAAAGAAGAGGGAGGAAGGCATACACCATTTTTCAACGGATATAGACCTCAGTTTTACTTCAGGACAACGGATGTAACTGGGAACATAGAGTTGGAAGAAGGAGTAGAGATGGTAATGCCTGGAGACCATGCGAACTTCAAGATAGAATTAATAACGCCGATAGCAATGGAAGAGGGATTAAGATTTGCAATCAGAGAAGGCGGAAAGACAGTTGGAGCTGGAGTAGTCAGCAAGATTATTGAATAAAATTTAATATAACTTTATTGCATTAAAGGAAGGGCAGTAACCCTTCTTTTAATGTCTATATAATTCCTATTTGAAATCTTATATCTCGTAAAATATTTTAAAAAAATCACAAAAGGTCTTGAGTTTTTTTGAAATATGCTATAAAATAATAAAGTGTGCAATTTTTAGCATTGCGATGAAGCAAAAGGTTGCTGTTTACAGGGAATTTTTGCTGAGAATGTCCGGTTAAGAATCGGGCGACTGGAGTTGCTGTTTCAACAAAAACACAACACGCACGGATGAGTGTATGGGCAATTCCATGTCGTATGTAGTGAAATCCAACATACGATAGAAGGAGGGAAGTTTATGTCAAGTAAAAGTGATGAAAGACAAAAAATTAGAATTAGGTTAAAAGCTTATGATCATGAGCTTTTGGACACGTCAGCTCAAAAGATTGTTGAAACCGCTAAAAGAACTGGAGCTCAGGTATCAGGACCAGTACCCCTTCCAACGGAGAGAGAAGTTATAACAATATTGAGAGCTGTCCATAAGTATAAAGATTCAAGGGAACAATTTGAGCAGAGAACCCATAAGAGATTAATTGATATCTTAAGTCCAAATCAAAAGACTGTGGATGCTTTAATGAAACTTAATTTGCCGGCTGGAGTGGATATTGAGATAAAACTATAATTTCTTGGAATGATTGTTTTTTATTAAACAATCCGCTGTAAGATAATAGGAGGTGCAGAAATGAAAAAGATATTGGGTAAGAAAATAGGTATGACTCAGATATTTCAGGACGATGGAACGGTAGTTCCGGTTACTGTTGTAGAAGCAGGACCATTGACTGTTGTTCAAAAGAAAACGGTTGAAAAAGAAGGGTATAATGCAATTCAAGTAGGATTTTCTTCCTTAAAAGAGAGAAAAGCAAATAAACCAAGAAAAGGGCATTTTGCTAAATCTCATGTGGAAGTTAAGAAATTTTTAAGAGAGTTTAGAGTTGATAATATTGATGAATATGAAATTGGTCAGGAAATAAAGGCCGATATATTTGTTTCGGGAGAAAGAGTAGACGTAGCAGGCACTTCCAAAGGTAAGGGAACCCAAGGTCCTATAAAAAGATACGGGCATGGAAGAGGTCCTGAAACTCATGGTTCTAAATACCACAGAGCAGTAGGTGGAATGTCTGCAGGTACTTATCCCGGCAGAGTTTTAAAAGGGAAAAAGATGTCTGGACATATGGGAAATGAGAGAGTGACAGTGCAAAATCTTGAAGTTGTGAAAGTGGATGCGGACAAGAATTTAATTCTTATCAAAGGTGCGGTACCGGGACCTAAAAGCGGACTACTATTGATAAAAAGTAGTGTTAAAGCTTAAGGAAAGGAGGATATGGTATGCCAAAAGTAAATGTTTATAATATATCAGGAGAACAAGTTGGAGAAATTGATTTGTCTGAAAATGTGTTTGGAGCAGAAATTAATCAACACGTGCTATATGAAGTAGTTAAAAACCAACTTGCGAATAGAAGACAAGGAACTCATTCAGCTAAAACAAGAGCTGAAGTAAGAGGCGGAGGAAGAAAACCTTGGAGACAGAAAGGCACTGGAAGAGCACGTCAGGGAAGCATAAGATCTCCTCAATGGAGAAAAGGCGGGATAGTATTTCCACCAAAACCAAGGGATTATAGCTATAGAGTTCCCAAAAAGGTTAGAAGGGCAGCAATAAAAAGTGCTTTATCTTCGAAAGTTTTAAATAATGAAATAATAGTATTGAATGAGTTGCTATTGGACCAACCAAAGACAAAAGAAATGGCTAAAATTCTTAACAATTTGAAAGTAGACAAAAAGGCTTTGATTGTAATGAGTGAAAAGGATGAAGACATAGTGAGATCAGCAAGAAATATTCCTGCTGTTGAGACAACTTCTGTAAATACATTAAATGTATATGATGTTCTTAAATATGATTTATTCATCATAACAGAGGATGCAGTAAGAAAAGTGGAGGAGGTGTATGCATAATGCGTATCCCACACGATATTATTATTAGACCTATTATTACTGAACAGAGTATGGATAATATGGCGGATGGAAAATATACTTTTGTAGTAGATAAAAAAGCTAATAAATCTGAAATTAAAAAGGCTGTGGAATCGATATTTGGAGTGAAGGTAAAAAAGGTAAATACAATGAATATGCTTGGAAAAGAAAAAAGAATGGGTTCTAATGTAGGTAGAAGGCCGAGCTGGAAGAAAGCCATAGTTAAATTAACTGAAGACAGTAAGAAGATTGAATTCTTCGAAGGAATGGAATAGAAATTTTTAAAAGAAGGAGGGAATAGTAATGGGTATAAAAGGATATAAACCAACTTCTCCAGCAATAAGACAGATGACCGTTTCATCTTTTGAGGAAATTTCTGAAAAAGATCCGGAGAAATCGTTATTGGTAAGCTTAAAAAAGAATAGTGGAAGAAATGCTCAAGGAAGAATTACTATTCGTCATAGAGGCGGCGGTGCAAGAAGAAAATATAGAATGATAGATTTTAAAAGAAATAAAGACGGAATTCCAGGCAAAGTAGCTGCTATTGAATACGACCCAAACAGAACTGCAAATATTGCACTTATAAACTATGTAGATGGCGAAAAAAGGTATATCCTTGCTCCATTTGGTTTAAAAGTTGGAGATGCAATAGAATCAGGTATTGATTCAGATATAAAAGTTGGGAATACTCTTCCGTTAAAAAATATACCGGTAGGTACAAATATACACAATATAGAGCTTAAAGCAGGAAAGGGCGGGCAAATTGTTCGTTCGGCAGGAGCCGTAGCTCAACTTATGGGTAAAGAAGGAAATTATGCACAATTGAGATTACCTTCCGGAGAATTTAGAATGGTAAGAGTAGAATGTAGAGCTACGATTGGTCAAGTAGGAAACTTAGATCATGAAAATATAAAAATAGGGAAAGCAGGAAGAAAGAGACATATGGGAATCAGACCTACAGTAAGAGGTAGTGCTATGAATCCTTGTGATCACCCCCATGGTGGTGGAGAAGGAAAAGCTCCGATTGGAATGCCTTCGCCTGTGACTCCTTGGGGAAAACCTGCTCTTGGACTTAAAACAAGGGATAAAAAGAAAAAATCTGATAAATATATTATAAGAAGAAGGACTAAATAGGACTTATTTGTAGGAAGGAGGATAAATATGAGTAGATCTCTAAAGAAAGGACCATTTTGTGATGATCATCTTCTAAAAAAAGTTGAGGAATTGAATAAGAAGAATGACAAAAAGGTTATAAAAACTTGGTCACGTCGTTCAACTATCTTTCCGCAAATGGTTAGTCATACTATTGCTGTTCATGATGGAAGAAAACATGTACCTATTTATATAACCGAAGATATGGTTGGACATAAACTTGGTGAATTTGTTCCTACCAGAACTTTCAGAGGACATGGAAATAAAACGGAAAAGTCAACTGCGTTGAAATAATGAGTGAAGGAGGGATTCCCAATGGAAGCTAAGGCTATAGCTAAATATGTGCGAATATCGCCTTTAAAGGTTAATTTTATATGTAAAGAAATTAGGGGGAAGCAAGTAGATGAAGCTCTTGCTATTCTCAGATATACTCCTAAAAGAGGCGCTAAAGTATTAAAAAAGGTTTTAACATCTGCTGTTGCTAATGCTGAAAATAATTTTAATTTAGATAGAGAAAATCTTTATGTAGCAGAGGCTTATGCAAATGATGGGCCTACTTTAAAAAGATGGAGACCGAGAGCTAAGGGAATGGCATATCCTATTTTAAAGAGGAGCAGTCACATAGGTGTAACGGTAAAAGAAAAAGAATAGAAAAGGAGGGATGATTAATGGGTCAAAAAGTTAACCCACATGGTCTAAGAATTGGGATCATAAAAGAATGGGATTCAAAATGGTTTGCTGATAAAAAAAATTTTAGCGATCTGTTAATTGAGGACTTCAATATTCGTGAATATGTAAAAGAGAAACTTTATATATCAGGAATATCTAGAGTTGAAATAGAAAGAGCGGCTAACAGAGTTAAAGTAACCGTATTTACATCAAAGCCAGGTATGGTAATAGGCAAAGGCGGTCAGGGAGTAGAGGAGTTAAGAAAAGATATAGAAAAGATGACTGAAAAGAACGTAATAATAAATGTCGAAGAAATAAAAATTCCTGAATTGGATGCACAGCTCGTTGCTGAAAATATTGCAGCTCAATTGGAAAAAAGGGTTTCTTTTAGAAGAGCAATGAAGCAAGCTATTACAAGAACAATGAGATCAGGAGCATTAGGAATAAAGACTGCTATAGCTGGAAGACTTGGTGGTGCGGATATGGCAAGGACAGAAGGATACAGTGAAGGAACAATACCTCTTCAAACTTTAAGAGCGGATATTGATTATGGCTTTGCTGAGGCCAATACTACTTATGGAAAGCTGGGCGTTAAAGTATGGCTATATAAAGGAGAGGTTCTTCCTACTAAAAAAGTAGAAGGAGAAGTACAAACTGAAAATGTTGGGAAATAGCTATATAATAGCTGTAGGAAGGAGGAAAGTATAATGTTAATGCCAAAAAGAGTTAAATTTCGTAGAGTCCATAGAGGAAGAATGAAAGGTAAAGCAACTCGCGGTAATACAATAACATACGGAGATTATGGTCTGCAAGCCCTTGAACCGGCATGGATTACTTCAAATCAAATAGAATCGGCGAGACGTGCAATGACGAGATATATAAAAAGAGGCGGGAATGTGTGGATAAAAATATTTCCTGATAAACCAGTTACGGAAAAGCCGGCTGAAACTCGTATGGGTTCAGGTAAAGGATCACCAGAATATTGGGTAGCGGTTGTAAAACCAGGCAGAATATTGTTTGAAATGGGCGGAATTGATGAAGATACAGCAAAAGAGGCTATGAGGTTAGCATCAAATAAGTTGCCTATAAAATGTAAATTTGTCACTCGTGAAGACGTGCAGGAAAAGGGTGGTGAAGCTAATGAAAGCTAATGAAATTAGACAACTGACTAGTCAGGAGTTAAACAATAAATTGTTGGAGTTAAAAAGTGAATTATTTAATTTAAGATTTCAATTAGCTACAGGACAGTTGGATAATCCTATGAGGATTAAAGCTGTTAGGAAGGATATAGCGAGAGTTAAAACATTGATGAGGGAAAGAGAACTCGGAATAGGAAAGGAGGTCTAGGCTTCATATGGAAAGAAAAAACAGAAAAGTAAAAATAGGAAAAGTAGTAAGTGATAAGATGGAGAAAACAGTAGTAGTTTCAGTGGAAACACTTGTTAAACATCCTTTATACAAAAAGCAAATAAAGAGAACCAGCAAATTTAAAGCACATGATGAAAATAATGAATGCGGAATCGGAGATACTGTGAGAATAATGGAAACTAGACCATTAAGCAAAGAAAAAAGATGGAGAGTTGTTGATATAGTAGAAAAAGCAAAATAGTCCTGATTGTTGGAAAGGAGGTATTCTCATGATACAAAATGAAAGCCGTCTTAAAGTTGCGGATAACTCAGGCGCGAAAGAGCTATTAGTGATAAGAGTTATGGGAGGTTCAAAAAGAAAGTTTGGTTATGTAGGAGATGTGGTAGTGTGTGCGGTTAAAAGTGCAACACCTGGAGGTGTTGTTAAAAAAGGAGACGTAGTTAAAGCCGTTATAGTAAGAACTAAGCAAGGAGTCAGAAGAAACGACGGAAGCTATATTAAATTTGATGAAAATGCAGCAGTTATAATAAAAGATGATAAACAACCGGTAGGCACTCGTATTTTTGGACCTGTAACCAGAGAATTAAGGAAAGGAAACTATATGAAGATTATATCTTTAGCACCAGAAGTATTATAGGAGGAGGTGTGAGACAGTATGCATGTTAAGAGTGGAGATACAGTTGTAATCGTATCAGGAAAAGATAAAGGGAAAAAAGGAAAAATATTAAAGGTTATGCCTAAAGAGAATAGAATTATAGTTGAAGGCATAAACGTATTGACTAAACATAAAAAGGCTCAGGGACCTAATCAAGAAGGTGGAATTGTTCATCAGGAAGGCCCTATAAATGCTTCGAAGGCGATGTATTTTTGTGATAAGGATAAAAAAGGTGTAAGATTAGGGCATAAATTTCTTGAAGACGGTAAAAAGGTAAGATATTGTAAAAAATGTGGGGAAGTAATTGATAAATAGTTGATTATCGAAGGGAGGTAATAAGGATGACTTCCAGACTTAAAGAAAAGTATATAAATGATGTTGTTCCTGGATTGATGGAAAAATTTCAATATAAAAATATAATGGAAGTACCAAAATTAGAAAAGATCGTATTAAACATGGGAATTGGAGAAGCCAGGGAAAACCCTAAGTCTTTGGAAAATGCAGTAGAGGAAATGACAATGATCTCTGGACAAAGGCCAATTGTTACGAAAGCAAAAAAATCAATTGCAAATTTTAAAGTTCGTGAAGGAATGTCGGTAGGAGCAAAAGTTACTCTTAGAGGAGAAAAAATGTATGATTTTTTAGATAAATTAATGAACGTAGCACTTCCGAGGGTAAGGGATTTTAGAGGAACAAATCCAGCATCTTTTGATGGAAGAGGAAATTATGCGCTAGGAATAAAGGAACAATTGATTTTCCCTGAAATAGAGTATGATAAGGTCGATGCCATAAGAGGATTAGATGTAATAATTGTTACTACAGCAAAAACTGATGAAGAAGCCAAGGAGTTTTTAGATCTAATGGGAATGCCTTTCAGAAAATAAAGAAGGAGGGAGAAAATTTGGCAAAAAAATCAATGATTAATAAGCAGCAAAAAAATCAAAAATTCAGTACAAGAAAGTATAATAGATGTAAGATTTGTGGAAGACCACATGGCTACTTAAGAAAATACGGTATATGTCGTATATGCTTTAGAGAATTAGCATATAAGGGTCAAATCCCGGGAGTTAAAAAAGCTAGCTGGTAGTAGGAAAGTTATGAAAGGAGGTAGCTAAATATGATGACTGATCCAATTGCAGATATGCTGACCAGAATTAGAAATGGTAATAATGCAAAGCATGAAACTGTGGATGTGCCTGCATCGAATATAAAGAAAGAAATAGCTAAAATTTTACTTAATGAAGGTTTTATCAAAGGATTTGATGTAATCGATGACGGAAAACAAGGGATAATAAGAATCCAATTTAAATATGAAAAGGACAATCAAAAAGTTATTAGCGGGATAAAGAGAATTTCGAAGCCAGGTCTTAGGGTGTATGTAGATAATACTGAAATACCGAAAGTTTTGGGTGGATTAGGAATAGCAATACTTTCTACATCAAAGGGAATTATGACTGACAAGAATGCCAGAAAGAGCGGTATTGGTGGGGAAGTAATCTGTTATGTATGGTAGACTTTTGGTGATATTAAAGAAACAGGAGGTGCACTCATGTCAAGAATAGGGCGAAAACCAATAACGATTCCAGACGGAGTTGAAGTTAAGATAGATGATAAAAATTATGCGCAAGTAAAAGGACCTAAGGGTAGTTTAAATTTTCAATTAAGTACTGAAATGGATATTAAAATAGAAGATTCGGTTATTATAGTTAACAGACCTTCGGATTCAAAAAAACACAAATCTTTGCATGGCCTTACCAGGACATTAATAGCAAATATGATTGAAGGAGTTTTAAATGGATATTCAAAAACCTTAGAAATCGAAGGGACAGGATACCGTGCACAAAAACAAGGTAAGAAACTTTCCCTTAACTTGGGATTTTCTCATCCTGTAGAAATTGAGGATCCTGAAGGAATTGAGACGGAAGTACCACAACCGAATAGGATTATAGTTAAAGGGATTGATAAACAAAGAGTTGGAAATTATGCTGCTAATATTAGATTTCTAAGAGCACCTGAACCATACAAAGGAAAAGGAATAAGGTACTCCGGGGAAGTTGTCAGAAGAAAAGTTGGCAAGACTGGTAAGTAGGAGGGAGTGATTAAAGTGTTTAAGAAAATAAAAAGGAATGAACAAAGACAAAAAAGACATATGAGAATCAGACAAAAAGTAGCTGGAACTCCTGAAAAACCAAGATTGAATATATATAGAAGTTTAAATAATATATATGCTCAAATAATAGATGATACAAAGGGAATAACAATTGTATCCGCTTCAACCCTTGATAAGGAAGTAAAGGATAAATTAAATTCAACAGGCAATAAAGAAGCTGCAAAGTTTGTCGGAAAATTAATAGGTAAAAAGGCAGTGGAAAAAGGAATAGATCAAGTAGTTTTCGATAGAGGCGGATATGTATATCATGGAAGAGTAAAGGAACTTGCTGATGGAGCAAGAGAATCAGGGCTTAAATTTTAAGAAAAGGAGGGGAATAAATGGAGCGTTCATTTATAGATCCTAAAGAATTAGATCTAAAGGAAAGAGTAGTAAGCATCAATCGTGTAACCAAAGTAGTTAAAGGTGGTAGAAACTTTAGATTTAGTGCATTAGTTGTGGTTGGAGATGAAAATGGTCATGTAGGCGTTGGAATGGCAAAAGCTTTGGAAGTACCGGAAGCTATTAGAAAGGCTATTCAGGATGCTCATAAACATATAATTGAAGTTCCCATAGTAGGGACTACTATTCCTCATGAGATTGTAGGGGAGTTTGGAGCAGGAAGAGTTCTTTTAAAACCATCCCAGGAAGGAGCCGGAGTTATAGCAGGCGGAGCAGTTCGTGCCGTGTGTGAACTGGCAGGCATAAAAGATATTAGGACTAAATCTTTAGGATCAAGTAATCCGAGAAATGTAGTAAATGCAACATTTAATGCATTAATGAATCTTAAAAAGGTAGAAAAAGTAGCTAAGCTTAGAGGAAAGACTGTAGAAGAAATACTAGGTTAGGGGGGAATGAAGATATGGCTAAGATAAAAATTAAATTGGTTAAAAGCAAAATCGGCACACCGGAATTACACAGGAAGACGATTCAAGCTCTTGGCCTCAAAAAAATCGGTCAAGTAGTTGAAAAGGAAGATACCCCTCAAATCAGAGGTATGATACATCAAGTTGATTATATGGTTAAGATTATAGATTAATTCGGAAGAAAAGAGGAGGTGTACCTATGAAACTTCATGATTTAAGACCCAATGAAGGGGGAGGAAGTCAGAAACCTAAAAGAGTTGGTAGAGGTACCGGTTCGGGACATGGAAAAACTTCAACCAGAGGTCATAAAGGACAAAATTCACGTTCAGGTGGAGGAACAAGGCCAGGGTTTGAAGGCGGACAGATGCCTTTGTACAGGAGACTTCCAAAGAGAGGCTTTACGAATATATTTGCAAAGGAATATGCAGAAATAAATATTGAGATATTAAACAGATTTGAAGATGGAGCAGTTGTAACGCCTGAAGTTTTGATTTCGGAAGGAATTGTAAAGAATGGAAAGGCTAAAGATGGAGTAAAAATATTAGGTAATGGAGATTTAAATAAGAAACTTACTGTTAAAGCACATAAATTTAGTAAAACCGCTGCTGAGAAAATTGAGGCCGCAGGGGGAAAGGTAGAGGTGATATAGATGCTTAAAACTTTAAGGAATGCTTGGAGAATTCCAGACATTAGGAAGAAAATAATATTTACTTTATGGATGCTTTTAGTTTTTAGATTAGGTTCCTTTATTCCAGTTCCTTTTATAAATAAAGATGTAATAAAGCAAATATTTCAGATGTCGCAAGGTGGAGTGCTACAATTTTTAGATCTAATGGCTGGAGGAACTTTTAGTAATTTCAGTATATTTGCTCTAAACATTTATCCTTATGTAACAGCATCTATAATTATTCAATTATTGACTATAGCAATACCGCGATTAGAGGAGGTTGCTAAAGAGGGGGAAGAAGGAAGAAAGAAGATGGCCAAGTGGACCAAATATACTACCATAGTATTGTCTTTGATACAGTCTATAGCTATGGCTATTGGATTTTTCAATAAAGCGTTAATTTCGACGAGCTTCTTGTCTATAACTGTGGTAGTTACTACTCTGACGGCCGGAACATCTCTTTTGATGTGGATAGGAGATTTAATTACTTCAAATGGTATAGGAAATGGAATATCTCTAATAATATTTATAGGTATTATTTCCAGATTACCCGCTCAAATATTAGGAACTTATGAAGCATACAAAGCAGGAACTCTTAATGTCATTGGTTTGATATTATTTTTAGTATTTGCTTTAGCGATAATTGCAATAGTAGTTGCATTGCAAGAAGGAGAAAGAAAAATACCGGTACAATATGCAAAGAGAGTTGTAGGGAGAAAGATGTATGGCGGACAAAGTACGCACATACCAATTAAAGTTTCAATGGCAGGAGTTATACCGGTAATATTCTCCACATCATTACTTGCTTTTCCTCAAACATTATCGTTATTTTTCAAAGGGAAAGCAGCGGCATGGATAACTAAGTATCTAACCGTAAGTGGAACTGCTGGAACATGGATATATACGATATTGAATGCTTTACTGATTATATTTTTCACTTATTTCTATACTGCGATTCAATTTAATACTGTAGAGTATTCAAAGAATTTACAACAATATGGTGGATTTATACCGGGAATAAGGCCAGGAAGACCAACGGTAGAATATCTAAATAAGGTTATTTCAAGAATAACATTTGTGGGAGCTATATCTTTAGCATTAATAGCATCTCTTCCAATTGTACTTTCTTCTATATTTAAGTTAAACATTAATTTTGGAGGAACAGCATTAATTATCGTTGTGGGAGTTGCCCTCGAAACAGTTAAGCAAATAGAATCTCAAATGTTGATGAGACACTATAAAGGTTTCTTAAAATAATTTAGGGGATGATTTTATTGAGATTAATATTATTGGGACCTCCCGGGGCCGGAAAGGGTACTCAAGCAGATTATATTTGCTATAAATATAATATTCCCCATATATCAACGGGAGATATACTTAGAGCAAATATTAAAGAAAAAACTCAGTTGGGAGAAAAGGCAAAGTCATATATGGATAAAGGATTACTCGTACCAGATGAATTGATGGTTTCGATTATAAAAGACAGACTTATTAAAGAGGATTGTAAGGAAGGATTTCTCTTGGACGGATTTCCTCGAACAGTAAGTCAAGCCGATTCTTTAGAAATAGAGCTTAAAAATTTAAAACAAAAGCTAGACAAAGTGATAAATATAGATGTAGATAAAGGGGAATTGATAAGAAGAGCTGTGGGGAGAAGAATTTGTAAAAATTGCGGAACTGCCTATCATATTGAATTTAACCCTCCTAAGGTAAAAGGCAAATGTGATAAATGCAATGGAGAGCTTTTTCAAAGAAATGATGATACAGAAGAAGTGGTAGAAAAAAGAATAGAAGTTTATTTGAAACAAACAAAACCCCTTATTAAATACTATTTTGATAAAGGACTTCTTTTAAACATTGATGGCAATAAGAGTATAGATGAGGTTTCCCAAGATATTATGAATTCTTTGAAATAGAGATATAGAAATAATTATGTTTCTTTTTGGTCGGCAGCCCTTAATTGTCGGCTATAAGCACGGAGAGGTGAATTTAATGGAGGGAACTGGCGACATAGCCATTGGTCAAGTGGTTAAGTCTGGAGCTGGTCGAGACAAAGGTAATATATTTCTAATATTGGGCATAATTGATTATAAGTACGTTTATATTGTTGATGGAGAAATGAGGAAGATAAGTAATCCCAAGAAGAAAAAAATTAATCATCTAATAATATATAATACTGTATTTATAGAATTTCAGGATAAGATAAAAAACGGCGAAAAGATTAATAATGCTTATGTTAGAAAATTGCTAGAACCTTTCAAGAAAATGTTGTAAATTTATTTCGACAGGAGGTTCGATAAGTGCATGTCAAAGAAAGATGTTGTTGAAGTAGAAGGTATTGTAGTAGATGCTTTACCAAATGCTATTTTTAGGGTAAAATTAGAAAATGGGCATGAAATACTTGCTCATATTTCAGGAAAGTTGAGGATGAATTATATTAAGATACTTCCGGGAGATAAAGTAACTATCGAATTATCACCATATGATTTGACAAGAGGTAGGATTACATGGCGTAATAAGTAGTTTAGGAGGGATTTAGATGAAAGTTAGACCATCTGTTAAGAAGATGTGCGAAAAGTGTAAGATAATTAAAAGAAAAGGGAAAGTAATGGTGATTTGTGAAAACCCGAAACATAAGCAAAGACAAGGTTAATTTAATTTTGTAGTAACAAGTAATTTTTAGGAGGTGCAAACATCAATGGCGAGAATTGCCGGTATTGACTTACCAAGAGATAAGAGAGTAGAAATTGGTTTGACTTATATATATGGAATCGGAAGGCCAAGGTCAAATGAAATATTGAAAAAAGCTGCAATTAATCCCGATACCAGAGTTAAAGATCTGACTGAATCTGAAATTGCTTCCTTAAGAAGTATAATAGACTCTTATCATGTTGAAGGTGATTTAAGAAGAGAAGTAGCTTTAAATATTAAAAGATTGAAAGAGATTAATTGTTATAGAGGAATCCGTCATAAAAAAGGTTTACCAACAAGAGGCCAGAGAACTAAGACTAATGCCAGAACAAGAAAAGGTCCAAGTAAAGTTTCAGGAAAGAAAGGTAAGAAGTAGGTAAAGGAGGGATTTAATTTGGCAGGAAAAAAAGGTGTTAAAACTCGTGTTAAGAGAAGAGAACGTAAAAATATAGAAAGAGGTCAAGCCCATATTCAGTCAACCTTTAATAATACGATAGTTACTTTAAGCGATACTCAAGGAAATGTATTATCATGGGCCAGTGCAGGACAATTAGGCTTCAGGGGCTCAAGAAAGTCGACTCCTTTCGCAGCACAACAGGCTGCCGAAGAAGCAGCGAAAAAAGCAATGGAACATGGACTGAAGTCTGTAGAAGTTTATGTTAAAGGACCTGGTGCCGGCAGAGAAGCTGCAATAAGATCATTGCAAGCTGCTGGGTTAGAGGTCAGTCTAATAAAAGATGTTACGCCTATACCACATAATGGCTGTAGACCACCAAAACGCAGAAGAGTATAATATAGGAGGTGTTTAATGAATGGCAAGATATACTGGTGCTGTTTGTAGATTATGCCGTAGAGAAGGACAGAAGCTCTATTTAAAGGGAGATAAATGTTATACGGATAAATGTCAAATAGCAAAGGGAAGATATGCTCCCGGTCAACATGGTCAATCGAGAAAGAAATTGACTGAATATGGAGTTCAATTAAGAGAAAAACAAAAAGTTCGTAGATATTATGGAATTCAGGAATCCCAAATGCGAAGATATTTTTCTATGGCGGATAAGATGAAAGGGATAACAGGAGAAAATTTGTTAAAGATATTGGAATTAAGACTTGACAATGTAGTATTCAGAATGGGATTTGCATCATCAAGGGCAGAAGCCAGACAATTGGTAATGCATGGCCATTTCACAGTGAATGGAAGAAAAGTCGATATTCCATCTTATATAGTAAAAGTGGGAGATCAAATAGAAGTAAAACAAAAAAGCAAGAGTATTACCAAATTTAAAGATCTTGTAGAAAATCACAGAGGAACAACAGTCAGATGGATTGAAATAGACTTAGAAAATTTAAAGGGTAGAGTAGTCTCCGAGCCGACAAGAGAAGACATAGATTTGCCTATAGAAGAGCATTTAATAGTTGAGTTATATTCTAAGTAATATTTTAAGAATCAGTTACCCTCGTAGTAATAAAATATTTAATTTAAAGGAGGGTTAGAATGTTGGAAATTGAAAAACCTAAAATTGAAATAGTTGAAATGAGTGAAGACAATACCTATGGAAAATTTGTTGTGGAACCTTTGGAAAGAGGATACGGTACGACATTGGGGAATTCTTTGAGGAGGGTATTGCTTTCCTCGTTACCTGGTGCTGCCATATCTTCTATAAAAATTCAAGGAGTTTTACACGAGTTTACTACTATTCCGGGAGTGTTGGAAGATGTCCCTGAAATTATACTTAATATAAAGGGCATTGCGGCGAAGATGTATTCCGATGAACCGGTTATGTTGAAAATTGAAGTTGAAGGGCCTAAGGAAGTTACCGCAGGAGATATAATTACAGGTCCTGATGTTGAAATAGTAAATAAGGATCTCCATATTGCTACGGTAAATCAAGACGGAAAATTATATGTGGAATTGGAAATGATTAAAGGAAGAGGATATACAGTAGCGGAAAAAAATAAAAAGGAAGGGCAGCCTATAGGTGTTATTCCCATAGATTCAATTTTTACTCCGATTAGTAAAGTGAATTATAAAGTTGAAAATACGAGAGTAGGTCAAATTACGGATTATGATAAGTTGACATTAGAAGTATGGACTAATGGTACCATGAAGCCGGATGAAGCAACTTCTTTGGGAGCTAAAATACTTACTGAACATTTAAATCTATTTATTGGCCTTACCGAGCATGTAAATGACGTGGAAATAATGGTAGAAAAAGAAGAAGATAAAAAAGAAAAAGTTTTGGAAATGACGGTTGAAGAATTGGATTTATCTGTTAGAAGTTATAATTGCCTAAAGAGAGCAGGAATAAATACCGTGGAAGAATTAACTCAGAAAAGTGAAGAAGATATGATGAAGGTTAGAAACTTAGGCAAGAAATCCCTTGAAGAAGTGCAAAGGAAATTATCCGAATTGGGTTTAGCCCTCAGAAAGAATGATGATTAACAAGGCAAGAAGGAGGGATAATAGATGGCTGAACTAAGAAAACTTGGTCGTCCTACTGCCCATAGAAAGGCAATGCTTAGAAATCAAGTTTCAAGCTTGTTTGAACATGGTAAAATAGAGACCACAGTTACTAGAGCAAAAGAAACAAAAAGAATGGCAGATAAAATGATTACCCTTGGGAAAAGAGGAGATTTGCATGCAAGACGTCAAGCTTTAGCATATATATATAATGAAAATATAGTTAAAAAACTTTTTGACGAAATTGCACCTAATTACTCCGACAGAAAGGGAGGGTATACAAGGATAGTAAGAATTGGGCCACGAAATGGAGACGGAGCAGAGATGGCTATAATAGAATTGCTATAAAAGTGGGGGATTAAGTTTTCAAAACTTAGTCCCTTTTGTGGTTTTATGATTGATTTAGAGATTTCCTTGTGTTATTATTAAATAATGGAATTGTATATAAATGAGGGATAAAAATGTCTAATATAATGATAGAAATGAAAGATGTTACTTACGAATATACATCAGATGACGAGGAAAAATTTCAAGCGCTAAAGGGAGTTGATTTGGATATATATAAAGGAGAATTTTTAGCCATACTTGGACATAACGGTTCAGGAAAATCTACTCTTGCAAAGATGATGAATGCTCTTTTACTACCGACAACAGGACGGGTGTTTGTAAATGGCATGGATACCAGAGATGAAAGTAAGGTCTGGGATATCAGACAAACAGCGGGAATGGTCTTTCAAAATCCTGATAACCAATTAGTAGCAACAATAGTAGAAGAGGATGTTGCCTTCGGACCTGAAAATCAAGGAGTTCCCCCAAAGGAAATACGAAAAAGAGTAGACGAATCTTTAGAGACGGTAGAAATGAGTAAATATAAAAAGCATGCTCCTCATCTTCTGTCAGGAGGACAGAAACAGAGAGTTGCAATTGCAGGTATCCTTGCAATGAATCCGGAATGTATAATTTTAGATGAACCTACAGCAATGCTTGATCCAATTGGGAGAAAAGAAGTCATCAGTACTATTAAGAAACTTAATAAAACAGAAAATAAAACTATAGTATTGATAACCCATTATATGGATGAAGCAGTAGAAGCGGATAGAATAATAGTAATGGAAGATGGAAATATTGTAATGGATGGAACCCCAAGGCAAATATTCAGTGAAGTTGAGAAAGTTAAAAAGATCGGATTAGATGTACCTCAGGTAACAGAATTGGCATATGAATTAAGACAGGAAGGAATAAATGTTCCTAAGGATATTTTAACTGTAGAAGAATTGGTGGAAGCGTTATGATAATAAAAACGGAAAATTTAAGTTATATATATAATCAAGGGAATCCTTTTGAAATTAAAGCATTGGATAATATAAATTTAGAATTTGAAGAGGGGGATTTTATCGGACTTATTGGGCATACAGGTTCCGGAAAATCAACCCTTGTTCAGCATTTTAACGGATTGATTAAGCCTACTTCGGGGAAAATATTTATAGATGGAGAAGATATTACCTCTAAAGAGGCGGATTTAAAAAAAATAAGACAAAAAGTAGGCCTTGTATTTCAGTATCCGGAGCATCAAATTTTTGAAGAAACTGTATATAAGGATATTGCTTTCGGACCTGCTAATTTAGGATTAGAGGAAAGTGAAATCGACAGAAGGATAAGGGAGTCTATGGAACTGGTAGGCCTTGATTTTAAGCAGTTGAAAGACAGATCGCCCTTTGAACTGAGTGGAGGACAGAAAAGAAGAGTAGCAATCGCGGGGATTTTATCCATGAAGCCTAAAGTACTTGTACTGGATGAGCCTACAGCAGGTTTGGACCCAGGAGGAAGAGATGAAATATTGGGAGAAATACAGGAACTTTACAGAAAGGAAAAAATTACCATTATATTAGTATCTCACAGTATGGAAGATATTGCAAAATTAGCAAATAAAGTAGTTGTTATGCATAAAGGCAAGGTAGTAATGGAAGGAAGTACAAGAGAAATATTTACTAAAGTAGAAGAATTGGAGAGATTAGGGCTTGGAGTTCCTCAAATTACTTATTTCATGAGAGAATATAAAAGAAGAGGTCACAAAGTGAGAGATGATATACTTACTGTAGAAGAGGCTAAAGATGAAATATTAAAATATTTAAGGAGTAATGGCAATGCTTAAAGATATAACCATAGGGCAATATTTTCCGGGAGAAACCATAATTCATAAATTAGATCCGAGAGTTAAGATAATTTTGACTTTTGTATTTATAATTTCATTATTTTTTATTAATAAATTTTATCCATATATTTTCATTTTTATTTTTGTATTGGTAACTACTAAATTATCCAAAGTGCCCTTTAAATATATATTTAAGGGAATAAAGCCTCTTATGTTTATCATAATAATAACTTTTCTTATAAATATGTTTATGACTAAAGGTGAAATACTTTGGGAGATAGGACCTCTGGACGTTACCAAAGAAGGATTAACTCAAGCTGTATTTATGGCATTAAGGCTTATATTTCTGATCATGGGAACTACATTATTGACCTTAACAACATCTCCTATATCATTGACAGACGGAATCGAAAAGCTTCTTTCTCCGTTAAAAAAGATAGGGGTTCCTGCTCATGAATTAGCCATGATGATGACAATAGCATTAAGATTTATTCCCACTTTGTTAGAAGAGACGGATAAGATTATGAAGGCTCAGATGGCAAGAGGAGCCGATTTTGAAAGCGGTAATATCCTTAAAAGAGCTAAAAGCTTGGTGCCATTGCTTGTGCCACTGTTTGTAAATGCTTTTAGAAGAGCAGACGAACTTGCCATGGCTATGGAAGCAAGATGTTACAGAGGAGGAGAACATAGAACCAGACTTAATGAAATTAAACTTAAAAGAAGAGATTTTGTTGCATTAATCATAATGACAATTTTTTTTGGCGGCATTATAAGTACTAAATATTTTTAAGAGGGCTTCAAATGAAAAACATAAAGATTATTATAGAATATGA
>ENA-UOOE01000179-UOOE01000179.1-fermentation-metagenome-genome-assembly--contig:-NODE-179-length-66336-cov-424.792957_pt1 | contig 66336 bp, 69 predicted proteins | sample MGYA00245776_ERZ724021 | MGnify/ENA primary metagenome ERZ724021 (study PRJEB28704, sample SAMN03018321) | fermentation metagenome | biome: anthropogenic terrestrial biome; feature: soil... | reverse complement strand
AATTCATTGGGATTCTCCCTTCAAATTGCGAACTTCCCATGCCTTGAACTTCATTCTTTATCTCACTCCCTCAAACAGGGCATAAAAAATCCGCCCCGAAAGGCGGATACTTATTCTGCTTAAATTATCTTAATTGCTTTCCTTGCCGGTATGCTTCCGTGCCTCATTCAGACTCATTTCATTGGCGCCGCCTTCAAGATCAGGTTCATCTAATTGAACCCCATCATCTTCCCAGCCGCATACAGGGCAAACTCGAGGATTGTTATGAGGCATATTAAATTCCCTCCGTTTTCTCCCATTTGTCAAGCAATTCACGCCTTTTGCGTAGGGCTGTGAGCCGCTTCATTTTTTACTTTTCAATCCGAACCTTGAAAGCTTATGATGATGTCTGCCCCCAACGATAACAAGGCCAAGCAGGAAACTGCTTGGCCTTGTTATCGTGGAACATTTTGGTGGAGGAGAATGGATTCGAACCATTGAAGCCGAAGCAGCAGATTTACAGTCTGTCCCCTTTGTCCACTCGGGAACTCCTCCATATCGCAGCCAACCAGCAGCTGCCTTGTCCGTCAGATTGGAGCTGGCAAAAGGACTCGAACCTTCGACCGGCTGATTACAAATCAGCTGCTCTACCAACTGAGCTACGCCAGCGTATCTCTGACTGACAAGTATATATTATAAAGGATACTCTTCAATTTGTCAAGCATTTTTTGTAATTTTTTGCTTTTAATTTAGAAAAAACGTCTGTGCTGTTTTTTAGAGCATAGCGCAGTCCAAAGAGTCATTTCCCATTGTGCGCAGGTCAAACGGTGTTGTCTGATACACAAAGTAGTTAAGCCAGTTGGTATACAGCAGCTGGCCGGTCGCACGCCAATTATTAACAGGCGCACGGGAAGGGTCATCACCGGGATAATAGTGCTTCGGCATGGCAATAGGCTCGCCTTTTTCTAAGTCACGCCGGTACTCCTGCCCCAGCGTTTCCGTATCATATTCCGAATGACCCATGACGAAATACTGGCGGCCGTCCTGGTCACTAACAATATGCACACCTGCTTCCGGTGAAACGGACATAATGCGCAGCTGCGGCACCTTTTCAATATCCTCCGCACGGACCTCTGTCTGGCGGGAATGCGGTGCCCAATAAACGTCGTCAAAGCCCCGAAACAAACGGGATTTTTTCTTCAGTGCATAATGTGGAAAAACGCCGAACAGCTTTTTGGGCAGAACATACTTGGGAATTCCATAATGGTAATATAGTCCGGCCTGTGCCGCCCAGCAGATATGGAAAGTGGAATGGACATTGGTCTTAGTCCACTCAAAAATGCGGCATAACTCCGGCCAGTAATCCACATCTTCATATTTCATCAGTTCCACCGGTGCACCGGTGATGATGCAGCCGTCATAAACACGGTCTTTAATGTCGTCAAACGTCTCATAAAAACGCAGGAGATGGTCCTCCGGCGTATTTTTAGACTTATGTGTGACGGTCTGCACCAAATCAACCTCTATTTGCAGGGGCGTACTGGCAAGGCAGCGCAAAATTTGCGTTTCCGTCGTAATTTTTGTTGGCATCAGGTTCACCAGCGCAATGCGCAGCGGACGAATATCCTGATGTAAAGCCCGTCGTTCCGTCATGACAAAGATATGTTCGTTTTCCAGTACGGAGCGAGCCGGCAGTGAATTTGGTATTTTAATGGGCAAGAAAGGCGCCTCCCGATAAATACAAAATGGGTTGCGGCCGTTTGTCAGCGCAGCTGCAAAAGCTTGTTCTTCAGGTCACTTTCCAGTTTGCCAAGTTGCTGTTCTGCCTGTGCGCGCTTTTCGCGGCCTTGCTGTTGAATCTGCATGACTTCATCCAGTGTAGAAATCAGCGTTTCATTGGTATGCTGCAGCGTCTCCATATCAACGACACCGCGCTCAGATTCTTTCTGCGTTTCAACCGTAGCTATCTTCAGGGTATCTGCATTCTTACGCAGCAGTTCATTGGTCATATCCGTTACTTCCCGCTGTGCTTTGGCAGCCTGGGTGGAATGTTCCACGCCCAGTGCCAAAACCATCTGACTTTTCCACAGAGGAATTGTGTTCACCAGTGTAGACTGTATCTTTTCGCTCATCAGCAGGTCATTGTTCTGCACCAAGCGAAGCTGCGGTGCCATTTGAATGGCGACCATGCGTGTCAGCTCCAAATCGTGCAGCTTCTTTTCAAAGCGTGTACACATGTTGGAAAGGTCATTGGCAGACTGGGCATCCTCCGGCAGACCGGACACCTGTGCCTTTGCCTGCATTTGGGGAAGGTCCTGTGTACGCACCTGCTCCAGCTTTTTCTTGCCTGCAATCAGGTACATGGACAGTTCCTTAAAGTAAGTCTTATTGACCTCATACATTTTATCCAGTACAGAAATGTCCTTTAGCAGCTTCACCTGATGCTCTTCCAGTGCGTCGCAGATTTGGTCCACATTGGTTTCCGCTTTGGCATAGCGTGCTTTCAGGGCAGTAATCTTATTGCTGCTGCGTTTAAAGCGGGCAAACAGACCTTTATCCTTATCGTCCGTTTCAAAGCTTTTCAGTTCCGTTACCACGCCGGAAAGCATCTTGCCGACCTCGCCCAAATCCTTAGTGCGCACATTTTCCAGCGCACTTTCGGAAAAATTGGCCATTTTTTTCTGCGCACCGGAACCGTACTGCAGCACTTGGTTGCTGTTGGTCAGATCTATTTTGGTTGCAAAGTCGTCCACCATTTTCTGCTCTTCTGGACTCAGCTGCGGCTTTGGTACCTGCTGGGCCGCCATGTTTACCTGCGGTGCTGTCTGCAGGTCGGGTGCAGCCGGTGACGGCGTTGGGTCCAGTATCAGTTCTGGAGTAGGTATTTTATTTTGTTCCATATCCATATTGTGACCTCCTTGTTCCTATCACATCGTTCACGACGTGTTCGGCCGGACTCTTATTTTTCTTCCGTAGACTCCATTTTCGGCTGCTTTGGGGTAAAGTCGCTGCCGGTCAGTCCCTCCTGTTTCAGCATGGTTTCCAATGTGGAAATATCCGCTGAAACATCCAGTACATCATTTGCAAAAAGGCTGTCCAACAGATTTGCAAAAGCAGTATTGATGGTATCCAGCGAGCGTTCAATTTCCTGTTTTGCCTTCGTGATATTCTCACCCTGCACCGGCTGTGTATCAAATTCTTGATAAGATTTCACCAGTTTTAAGGTCGTGGGCAGATAGTAGCGCATGAACCGGCGAATTTCCGGCAGCTTCTCCGGGTGCTGTTCCACACACTGAAAGATACGGCCGGTGACCTGTTCCAGTTTGTCCAGCTTGGCGGATACTTCTTTTCCTGGAATCGCATCATTCGCAGCCTGAATTTCCTGCAAATATCGATTTCCCTCCTGCCGAACTTCCTCCAGTTGTGCCTGCTGCGGGTTCTCTTTTTTCTTTTCCTCTTTTTCTTTTGCAGCCTCTTCACGGGCGTTGTAGTTTTTCTCCGCGTCCAGATATGCCTGATATGTTTCATCATCAATCATAAAGCAGGTTTGGTCCTTATCCAGATGTCCCTGCGGATAAACGCCGTCCATAATCATTTTCTTTAAATCTTTCACGGCGCGTTCATGTGTTTCGCCGGCAGAGTCCGCCAGCTGGTCCACCATACCAAACGCGGCACCGTCCAGTGCATCCCGATAGCGCCGGAAACGGCGGACCTGACGGCGCTTGCGGATACCGTGCCCCACAGCAAAAAAAGCCGCCGCTGTCATAGAAAACGTAACCGCCCCGGCAACCATGAACTCCGAAAAAGCCACCATGCCCGTAGCCGCGGCCGCCACCATGGCGATATCCGCAATCAAAAGCGGCACACCCATGACCAGACCAGCTATCGCCCATGTCATGCCGGATATTGCACCCGGAATTCGGCTGTTGTGCAGATTGGGCGAAGAATAAGAGGGCCGAATAGGCTGTTGCGGTGGTCTCTGCCCATTTGGCGGACAGTTGTCCGGTGTCCCCTTCGGCGGTGTCGGCGGCGCATACGGGTGCGGCGGACGATGTCCGGCGCTGCCAGGCCCGCCGAAAACTTCATTGATGTCATCGGCAAAACCCTTTACATTATCTTCTACGGTACGTCCGATATTTTCAAAATCAGCCGCACGCATGGCTTCCCGTACTGCGTGGCTGATTTCCTGTCCTATTTTAGAATAATCCTTCTTCCCCATGATACCCTCCGGAAGGCCCTGCTTGTGCGGCATATGCCGCAATGCATAATTTCTTTTATTATAGCGCATAGGCAGAAAAATGACAACTTCACGGGCACACAGTTTTTTGAATCTTTTCTGGAAAGGGTTCACATTTTCTTCACGTAAACTTGACCGAATCTTCGGCTGTGATTAAAATTCTGTACATAAAATTTCAATATACTAGAATTGTTCCAAGAGAACAGGAATAAAAGATTCCAACTGATATACACTGTGCAGACCTTCGGAATGGACGGAATACCGAACCGACAGGTGCACAGACAAACTACAAGCTCCCCAGCGTGGGACTTTTCATAACTTTTTTCCTCTCCCCGCCGTGCCTTTCCGCACGGCAAAGATTACAAGCTCCCCAGTGGGGGGACTTTTCATACACTCTTTCATAATTTTCTTCCTTTTTTTAAACTCCTATACCAACAAAGCAGTTGCTGATTGTAAAAAACCGGCAGCTGCTTTTTGTATATCAATTTCATAAAATGCGTGCATTTTCGTCAGATTTATTGTATAATCAATCTATCTCCAGAGTTGGACCATGAAAGGGGTTTTCTTGATGTCACATCATGTTATTTCCATCAGCAGACAATTTGGCAGCGGCGGCCATGAAATCAGCGAAAAGCTTGCCAAAAAACTTGGCCTGCCTTTCTATGACAAAGAGCTCATCACCCGCGCCGCCCAAGAAAGCGGGCTGAGTGTGGACACGCTGAAAGCTTCCGATGAACGCTACGACAGTGCTGTTCCGGAAGATGAGCGTAAAACCTACTTTGGCCTTTCCAACAGTGACACACTGTTCGTTGCACAGGCAAAAATCATTCACCGCATTGCGCACCAGGAAGACTGCATTATCATTGGCCGCTGTTCCGACGTGATTCTGCTGGACGATGATGTCAGTCTGCTGCGGGTATTTATTCATGCTCCGCTGCAGGACCGTATTCAGCGCATTCGCCGCCTGCACAATCTTTCCGCACAGGACGCCCAGCTGATGATTCGCAAAAGCGATCAGGAACGCCGCAGATACTACAGCTGCTACACCGAAAAGGCATGGGGAAACCAGGAAAACTACGATATTTCCTTAAACAGCTCCTACTGGGGAATTAACCGCTGCGTAGATTTGCTGGCACACACGGCATCCCTGCTGTAAAGCATACATTTAATTAAAAAGCATCCGGGCCCTGCGGCAAAAGTGCTGCAGGGCCCGGCCTTTTTTAGTCAAAAGCAATCAATGCAGCCCCCAGTGCGCCGCACAGCTGGTGTTCCGGCAGCACAAGCAGCGGTGCGCCCAGCTTTTCCTCCAGCGCTTTCACTACGCCCCGGTTGGAGGCAACGCCGCCGGTCATCATAAAGCGCGGCTGTGGGTCCACCCGCGCAGCTAGAGCGGCCGCCTTCACCGCCACGGACACGTTTAGCCCATGCACAATGTCGGCGGTCTGTTTGTTCTGCGCAACAAGGGAAACAACCTCGCTCTCTGCAAAAACCGTGCACATACTGCTAATGACAATATTCTCTTTCCAGTGCAGGCCGCAGACGCTCATTTCGTCCATAGAAAGCTCCAGCGCGTGCGCCATCATCTCCAGAAAACGGCCAGTACCTGCGGCACACTTGTCGTTCATCACAAAGCTGCGCACATTTCCGTCTTCATCCAGCCGAATCGCCTTGCTGTCCTGTCCGCCAATATCAATAATTGTACGCACAGATGGGTTCAAAAAATGGGCACCCCGCGCGTGGCAGGTGATTTCCGTCACATCATGCCCGCCCGCACCAATATAGGCACGGCCATAACCGGTCGTGACCACATCCGCCAGCTGTTCGCGAGAAATGCCCGCCCGCAGCAGTGCCTGCTGCAGCGCTGCATCGGCACTGCGGGCCGCGTGTGCACCGGTCGGCACAATAGAGCTGCCTATCATTTTGCGGTGTTCGTCCAGAATAACCACGTTCGTACTGGTAGAACCGCTGTCAATTCCGGCAGCATAGTATCCAGTGGATGTTTTGGCAGTCATCGTCCGCTTTTTCGGCACGACAGCGTGCAGGCTTTCGGCAAACGCCTGCACTCGGGTGCGCAGCTGCTCTTCCGCGCCGTCGGTGCCGTCGGTTGACAGTTTCAAAAGCGGCAGGTGCGTTTGTTTCTGCAAATCAGCGTATTCAAAACCGTAATAATCACAAAACTGAATGGTATGGTACAGAATTCCCTTTACATACGGGTCCTCCAGCAGCTGCCGCCGCGGTGCCGCGTTGGTCATGCGCATACAGGGAATCTGCTGGAGCAATGCACCAGCATACCACAAAAGAAATTGGTCCAAAGTCTGCCCCGCAGGTGGAACCTGCAGGCCGCGGTTTCCCACACAGGTGCGGTCCTCCACCGGCAGCGGCAGCTCCTGCCGAAGCATTTGCAGCAGTGCCGGATTGGATCGCGCTCCCAATAGGGTAAGATGGTCCGTCTGACCGGTCGGTTCCGCCGGAGCAAAGGCTGCCAGACACTTTTGCAGGTCAAACGGCACGCCAAACCATACACTGCAGGCGTCAATCAAGCGGTGCAGCTCGGCCGCATAGCGCTGACGGGCGCAGGGGCCGTCAGCCCGCGGCAAGTCCAACATAAAGACAAAGCTGTCCGGAGCAGCGGCTGAAAGCACGTCCCCTACCCGCCGGAGAGAATCACAGCAGGAAGTAAGCACCAGATTTTTGATACCGTGCTCCCGGCAGGCCTGCAGCAGGGCCCGCGCAAAACTGCACAGGTTGCGGTGGCTGAGACGGTCAGCCTCGGAAAACGCGTGGACGGTCGGGTTCAGCCGTTTCGGTGCTTCCCCAAAGCCCGCAAAAAGTTCAATCGGTGTATATTTACAGGTGTACGCAATCATGCTTTTTCCTCCAGCATCTCCAAAAATGCCTGCATACGAGTGGTCATCTGCCCAGGCGGGCAGTTGGAACGGTCACAGGCATCACCGTCCAGCACCAACGTGGGAAATCCCGCCTTCTCCAGTTCTGCCCGCCCCATTTGGCTGGCACCGCTGGTTTGGCGGCAGCCCCAGTGGCAAAACCAGACAATGCCGTCCGGCTGCAACCGCTTTGCCTGCTGCAAAACAGCGTCAATGCGCCGCTGTGCTGGTCCATTTAAGTGATTTTGTACCAGCCGCCGCGCCATCGTCTGCCATGGGTCATCTGTTTCCGGCAGTTCCGGTACATCAAAGCAAAGGTCCGCCGCAAGGATTTGACAGGATGGGTTAAAGTCCAGCAAGTCTATCATGGCATTGTCCAAATTTGGCAAAGTGTGTACCCACAATAGACGCAGTTCCTTTCCGCGGGACGGCGCTGCTTTTGCTTCCTTCAAAATACCCTGCGCAAACTGCAGCGCCGCCGGTGTTCCCAGCAGCACGTGCAGCGCAAAGACCGCGTACATTTCCGAAGTCATCTCATCCGGCATGGATTTTCGGGCGCGTTCTTCCAGATACTGCTGATAAGTATCCAATGTCTGCCGACCGCGGGCAACACTGGCGCACAGTTTTGCTTCGTCCAGCGGGCGGTGCAGCAGTCGGCTGATACTGCGGGCACAATCCTTCAGCTGTTCCGCTACATAAGTGACGGCCGCCTCATCCTGTGTCTGGGGTATGTCCAAAACCAAATGCGGCACGCCGTAAAACTCAGCCAATCTGCGAAACGTAAGCGTGTTGGCATCGCAGGCAAGCGTTGTGTTAAAAATGAAGCGCGGCTTCGGCAGAATGCCGGTCTGTGCGGTGCCCAGCAAAATTTTATGGTAGGAACAGAATGTTTCCGGAATGCCGGAAGCTTCCGCCGCTTCAATAAAACCGCGTTCCGCGCCCGCACCGGAAATATAGCAGGCCAGTGCCTCCGGAAACATGGGTGCCAGCCCAAACATCTGCAGCAGCTCACACGGCGTGAACAGGCTGACCATTGCGCTCTGCTGCGGGTGGTCAAAAGGCTGTAAAATGGCGTTGTTGCACACATCGGCCAGCGCAAGACGCGCCGGTGTGGTCTTTTTGAAAAGGTGCTTCCCCGCCCAGCCATTCAGCCGATAGGCGGTTGTCAGCAGATTCCGCGCTGTTTTGGGGTGGTCCGGCAGCTGATTGTCCACCATACGGCCGAATTTTTCGACAGCCTGATTCATATATTTCCTGTATCCTTTCTGTTATTCCGATGATTTCCACATAAAAATGCAGTATATGCTTCCAGCAGAAGCTGCATATTCTGCACACTGGCCGCTACATTGCCGGGTATCTCCAGCGAATGGTTTGCACCAGGGAACAGGTACATCTGTACGCTCGCTGTATGCTGCATTTTTTGCTGTATTTCCGTGGTTACCCATGAATCCGCCGTACCGGAAGCGGCAAAACAGGGATGTGCCTGCATATAGGGCAGTGTTGCTTCCAACGGCGTCAGGAAAAATTGATGAACCTTTTTCCCGGTCAGCCGGCGTTCCAGTCCGCCGGCCACCACTGTGCCGAAACTTTTGCTGAAAAAGAAAAGTTCCCGGTATGGCTGACGGCGGAAAACAGCCCGCAGCGCTTCACCCGCCGCATGAAGTGCCTGTGAAAGGCAGTGCTGAATTTCCTGTGTCATATTCCGGCAGTTCCGGTCCAGCACAACCTGATAAGTCAGCGGCAAAACGTCACAGCCGGCCTGCTCCGCTGCCCGACGGGCGTAGTAAAGCAGCGGCTGGTCACAGCTGTATCCAGTGCCTGGAAAAAAGACAGCAAGCTGCTTTTCCATACGTTCCGGCTGCTGCCGCGGCAGCAAAACGGACTGTCGGCTTTCAAAACGCCATACCGTTCCAAAGGCAGAACCAAATGCCTTCTTTTCCTCCGGCTTCTCCATACGGCATACCCCTCTCTGCAATATTTGCTGCCGTTATTATAGCACAAATCTTCCGAAAGAAAAAACAAAGGAACGCTTTCCCCTGTTTTCCACAAAAGATGCTGCGGTTTTTAGCCGCCGCAGGGCTTGCAGGAGGCCGCCATTTATGGCATAGTATATATGTACAGGTTTCCCGCAAAATTTCAGTGCTTTAGAGGACAAGAAGGAAAAGAGGAAATGCTTATATGAGCAGAAAAGACGTACCGCTTTGCTTTCATGAAGATGGAACATTCCGCATTATGCAGATTGCCGATATACAGGAAAGTCCTATGGTATGTGAGGATACATTGGAATTTTTGGACACTGCGCTGGACCGGGAAAATCCGGATCTCATTGTCCTGACCGGCGACCAGCTGAAAGGCTACAGTGTCTATTTTCATATGCCGGGCAGCGAAGGAAAAGCCGCTGCCACCCTGCATAAAGTGATGGAACCCATTATAAAGCACCACATTCCGTTTTTGGTTACATTCGGCAATCACGACACGGAAGCCGGCCTTTCCAAGCAGCAGCAAATGTACTATTATTTACAGTATCCGGAATGTATCAATCCAATAGAAAACCCGGAGGACTGCGGCACCAGCTGCGTAACCATCTCCGGACAAAATGGCAGGCCTGCCTTTGCCGTATACTTGATTGACAGCAACGCGAACCGTTTTGCCCCCGTGCTGCCAAAGCAGCTGGACTGGTACCGGGAAAAACGAGACCGCCTTGCCTTAAAAAACGGGGGAAACTGCCTTCCCTCTTTGGTGTTTCAGCATATTCCAGTACCGGAATTTTATGAATTTCTGCAGGAAGTACCAAAAGGCACGCCGCATGCCATTCAGGCATTCGGCAGCCGCCGCGGCCACCGCTATATTCTGGACCAGAGCAAAGTGTACAGCGGTGAACTGGGAGAACCGCCCTGTGTGCCGGAATTTAACTCTGGAGAACTGAACGCCCTGACAGAAAAGGGAGATGTTTTGGGACTGTTCGTGGGACATGACCACCGCAATTCCTTCTGGGGTGCTCTGCACGGCATAGATGCCGGCTATACCCCCTGCTGTGGCTTTAACACATACGGTCCGGGGGCCAACCATGCCGTGCGTATGTTTAGCACGAAGCAAACCCACGCCATTATGAAACAAAGCTGGTATCCTACCTTGACCTATTCGGCCATGGTCCTTCCCACCCGGCGCGGGACCTATTTCTGGACAAGACACCGGCTACCCCCGAGCAAATGCTTTCTATCCTCATTAAAACAGCGGCTGTTACCGGTGTCGCCGCCTGTATTCTCCGCCGAAAGCATCGCAACTAAATAAACACATAACAAAGAAAGAGCAGACTGCTGCTGCGCATTGTGGCAGCAGTCTGCCCTTTTTATTGCTGTTATTTTCCTTGTTCGTCCGGTCCGGTTTTGTTGGTATCATTAGCTTCTTGCTCCGCTTTACCCTCCGCTTTTCGCTTTCGGCAAACAGCGCGCACCACCAAGACGACTGCCGTGGCGGCGCAGGCAATGAGCAATGTCACCAAAACACCCGTCTGAAAGCCGCTGAAGCCGTCAGAGTGCCGGGCCTGCAGCCCGCCTGTCTGCTGGGCACCGGGCTTCTGCGAAATGCCGGAAGGCGCATATGCCTCCGTATCAGACGCCGCAGAAGAGGATGAACGTTTTGTTTTCTTGGAAACTTTGGACGAAGAGGCGGACGTCTTCTTTTTATGCGTTGTTTGTTTGGAAGCAGAAGAAGTCCGCTTTTCCTTTTTGGAAGATACAGCTGATGGTGCCCGCTCCGTTTTTCTTTTCTTTGTCTGTGCTCCCACCGTTCCGGCCGAAGAAGCATCATGTGACCGGTGCACCAAAATGGTGTAAACGGTTTTAGTATGGCTGCCCGCCGTTTGCGCAGTCACCTGTATAACAGTGTCGGAACCGGCCGCTTTCAGGGAATGCCGGTCAGCGCTGACCGCTGTGCCGGCCGACTGCTGGGTACGCAGCCACAGGTCCGTACAGCTCTGCGGCACCGTTACCTGATAAAAGGTGATGTCCGGTTGAAAAGTCGGCCGCAGCTGCCCTAATGTATGGTCTTCCAGCTCCAGCGCTGACAAATGCGGCTGCTGTATAACGGAAGCAGAAGAAGGCAGACTGGAACTGGCAGACGATATGTTTGATGACACGGCGGACGACGCCGAACTTTCCGCACTTGTCACAGAAACAGATGTTTCCGTCTGTGCGCATGGCGGCAGGGACTTGCCCGCAAAGTCACAGATTTCGTCCGTGGACAGCCGAAATGAATAGCGGCCGGCAGATGTACCCTGCCGCACCCGAAATGTATAGGTGATTACATTTCCGGCAAGCTGGGGCGCTGCACTCTGCTGTGTATTGCAGGTATAGACCGTTACCAGAGGATTGGACTGCCATACATAAATATCTGCTCCGTAGGTCTGCGGTGCACCTTCCTTGGAACAGTACTCAAACGCATCAGAATCATACTGCAGAAGTGCCCGAAAAGCACCCGGTGCCGTGCGTCCGGGAGAAGCAGATAACTGTACCTGCACTTTATCGCCTGAACGGCACCATGCAGAACTGGTCTGTAGCTGGAAAGACGGGCCGTCCCCACTGCGCAGATTGGCATAAACCGAAATACAGCATACCACTGCTGCGGCTGTCGCAGCCAATAGAACCCATTTCCATCGTCCATGCTTTTTCCGTTTCATAGAGCATTGCTCCCCCAAAAAGGACGCAGACACATCCTGTTGTCTGCGGCCTTTTATTTTATCATTTTCATGTGGCAGCGGGAATACGCGCAGTTTCACGCTGCAGACGATCACGCAAAGCTACTAAACGAAAACGATTATAGCGCTGAATGACCGCACACGGACCGTTCCCCATAAAAATCAAAATTGAAAAAGTAATTCCCACTATCGATTGATTCATCAGCAAAACGACAAACACACACCCAAGGTTCCATGTATGTGTCCACTCACCCCGGCAGGTCTCCACAATAAAGGTGCCTAAATATTCCGGAGAAAGATTGGTCAGGTGCCGTTTGGAAAAGCCACCCTGGCTGATAAACTGTGGAACACGGTCCTTCCAGTCGTTAATATGCAGGTGGTCCCGATACCAGCGGCCTCCCTTTTCCCACTTCCATGGTTGGAACTGTGCGGAGGTCGGCTGAAAATAGGAATTTGGCAAATGTGTAGACATTAACAAAGTAGTCCCGTGCCAAACTGCTATTACCAGCACATTGGTCACCAGCATAGTTAAATAATTCATTGACTGAAGCATCTGTTTCTCCCTCCTTCCGCTATAATCCACTATTAAAAGACATGGTCCTCTTAATAAATAATATTATAATACGCCTTTTTCTCCTTGTAAATGGGAACCCCTAAATTTTCAGGTATCGAAAATCTGCCATATCGTTCAGAAAAAGGTTTCTATACCCTTTTATATTATGAAGAAGAAGCGAAAGTGGCAGGCTGTTTTGAAAAAATTTTTAAAGATTCGCCTAAAACAGCGAATTTGCACATCCGTTTTTCAGGAATAGCAGAGAAGTGTTTTTCTCACTTCTTCGGCAGCGGCGGCAGGCAGCTCTGCAAAACCGTGGCATACCACATATTAGCAGGCTGTCCTGCCTGTGGCAGCAGCCAAACAGAGGAGGATTTTTATGAAAAATGGCATTGATGTCAGTTCTCACAATGGCACCGTTGACTGGGCAAAGGCAAAGGCTGCTGGCATTCAGTTTGCCATGCTGCGTGCGGGCTACGGCAGTGACCGCACAGACCAGGACGACACCCAATTTGCACGCAATGTCGTCGAATGTGACCGGCTGGGTATCCCGTGGGGTGCATACCTGTACAGCTATGCACTGACGTTCAGCAGTGCGGAAAGCGAGCTGGCACACCTATTGCGGTTGCTGCATGACAAGAAACCGCTGTACCCCGTTATTCTCGATATGGAAGACGCAGACGGTTACCGGAAACGGCACGGCATGCCCAGCCGCCGCATGCTGACGGATATTACAAAAAACGTATGCAGCGGCCTCCGGCAGAAGAACTATCTGCCGGGTTATTATGTCAATGAGGACTGGTACGAAACAAGGATTTACCCAAATGAATTGGAAAATTACGTTTTCTGGTATGCACGACCAGGTGTCAATAAGCCGGACAAGCCCTGCGGCATTTGGCAAAACAATTTTCCGGAAACCGGCGGCAGCTGCCCCGGCGCCAACATCGGCACATGCGGCTGCGATACGGACGTGGCCTACATAGATTATCCGCAGCTAGTACGTCGTAAGGGTCTAAATGGCTGGACAAAAAGCGCTGATACCGCGGCTGCTCTGACCCAGACCACCGGCAACTCTTTGGTGCGGCAAGCGCAGGCATGGTACAATGCCCGCGGTGCCGGACTCAAGACAGACGGATACTGGGGACCCGCTACGCGCAAGGCGGCAACCGCCAGTGTCCAGCGCGGATGTAATCAAGCCTATGGCGCGGGACTTACCGTGGATGGCATTTGGGGACCAAAAACAGCGGCAGCTGTCCATACCCTGCGGCACGGCAGCAACAACGAAAGCGTCTTGTCCCTGCAGGCCGCCCTACTGGCACACGGACGGAACTGCCAAGATATTGACGGCATTTTTGGAGAACACACAGAGTTCGCCATCCGCAGCTTTCAGCGCAGCGCGGGCCTATCTGCTGATGGGCTAGCTGGCAAAAACACCTTCGCAGCACTGTGCAGGTGATAGGAAATGCTTCCAACGGATGTAATTGTCGCACTGATTGCCTTTGCTGGAACCGCTGTGGGCAGCTGTGCAGGCATTCAAAAAGCAAATCAAATGGTAAATTTCCGCTTAAAAAAACTGGAAAACGAAGTGGAACAGCATAATCTTTTGGTCGAGCGGGTTGCAAAAGTGGAAGATTCCACAAAATCTGCCCATCACCGTATTGATGAAGTCCATGAAGAACTGGAGATGATAAAAAATGAAACTTAACTGGAAAGTCCGTATCCGCAACAAAGCGTTTTGGATTACTATCATTCCCGCTCTGCTGCTTTTGGTGCAGACAGCATCCGCTCTGTTTGGCGTACATCTGGATTTGGGAACACTGGACACACAGCTGCTGGCAGTTATTGACGCTTTGTTTGCAGTGCTGGCCGTTTTGGGTGTCGTCAATGACCCGACAACCGGCGGCTTGTGCGACAGCTGCTCCAAAACCGAAACAGACGAAGCACATCTTTCCAAATGAGCCAGAATGCCCTGCGGCGGTTCTTTATAGACTGCTGCGGGGCATTTTTTAACTATTTTTAGAAATTTCCCTGCAATAATAAAATTAAAATAAAATAAAAATTTACAAGGTAGTCAAAATGCAAAAATCCTCGAAACGCAGTAATGGCGCGGGTCCCTGACTGGGCCCGCGCCATACTGTAAGAGAGAGAAGAAAATTCTCGAACTCGCGAAGTTGTATGCTGCTGGGCAAGACGAAAATTAATTGCTGATATCAAGTTCTTACGTGATTCAATGTCTAGCTTGGAAATCAGATTTTTTAGTTCGGCATCAATGTTTTCATTCATTTTTATCTCCAATCTCCGCACGCCGTTCACGAAATTCCTATATATATGATAGAACGCTTGTTCTTGAAAATCAAGAGCTTGTCGAAAAAATGTTCTTTTATTTTGAGCAGTGTCCCAATATTGGGACTTTGCTCAAAAAATAGTTGACTTTGTCGAAAAGTAGTATTGACAGAATACCGCTGGAAGATTATAGTTAAAATATCTACAATGTATCAGGAGGAAAAAATTATGAAAAAAAATGGTGTTCTTGCAATACTTGCAGCGGTAGCTTTGCTTATTCCTGTTGCTGGTTGCTCAGAATCAACAACTACCAGCGCTTCCGCCAAATCCACAGCAGCGTCCAGCTCCGCGGCAAGTAAAGCAGTAAGTAAGACAGCAAATTCAAGTAAAACCGGCCCAGTAAGCGGTACTGTTGGAAGTTATGATGTTTCAATTGAATCTGTTAAAATTGGAAAAGACTATGACGGTAAAAAAGTTGCATCTGTAAAGATGAAGTGGACTAACAACAGTAAAAAAGCTGATTCTGCCATAAGTTCACTGATGATAACTGTCTATCAGGATGGAGTTCAGCTTGAAAATGCTACTTTGGATGGTGATCCATTAGCAGACAATGAAAGCAAAAGTATTCAGCCAGGGAAATCACTGGAATTTAGCGGTGCTTTTGCCTTGACGGGCAAAGAAAATAAAATTCAAGTTGATGTATCTGATATTGCTTCATTAGGAAATAACAAAATTTCAACTACATTGAATTTAAAATAATCAAATTTTGGAGGAAAACAAAAAGTGAAAACGTCAAAACTTGTAATTGGCATTGTATCTATTGTTTTATCATTAGTAATGCTGTTTCAGTCATGCGCTGCTAATGTTGGTTCTGCGTTGAATGGAGGAACCGACACAAGTGGCAGTGTTGGAACGCTTGTGGCGATTCTAATGATCGTCGCTGGTATCGTTGGTATTGCGGCTCGCAGCTCTAAAGGCGGTGCAATTGCAGCAACTATCATTTATGCAATCGCTGGTTTGTCCGCAATCGGGGCGTCCACTGGAATGTACAAGGACTTGCTTGTTTGGGGAATACTTAGCCTGATTTTCGCTGTTGTATTTTTGATTTCTATTTTCAAACAGGACTACAGCAAACCTAGCACACCATCCAATCCAACTACTCCACCTACTCCGCAAACATGATAATTCCAAATTTTCCCGACCTTAACTGGCCGGGAATTTTTTAAATTAATTTAGTTATACATATTGACATTATACGTATAATAGCATATAATAGTAGTAGCAAAAGGGGAATTGGAAATGACATTCAAAGAAATCGAAAAAATTATTCTTAATGATGGGTGGACCTACAAAAGTACTTCCGGTTCTCATAATCAATACATTCACCCATCAAAGCCCGGAAAAGTTACCATCCCAAAGCATAAGGGCGACATTCCAAAGGGAACACTAAATTCAATATTAAAACAAGCGGGGCTGAAATAAGCCTTACTTGTCATGTGCTAAGGAGGTATTTTATATGTTATCAAACTATCCAGCATGTTTTTATCCTGAAGAAAACGGACAATATTCTGTTATATTTCCAGACCTTAACCACCTTTCAACTTGTGGCGACACACTTAATGAAGCTTTTGATAATGCTGTTGATTGCCTTGCTGGATATCTATATTCCTGCAAAAAAGATAAAGAAGAGATTCCACAACCTACTGAACTCAAAAAAGTTGATGTACGATCTGAATATTCTGACTGTCCGGACGGCGCGTTTGTAAATATGGTAATGGTGGACGTGGACAGCTATGCGCGCGCTCACTTTGAAAAGTCTGTTAAAAAGACTTTATCCATCCCGTCGTGGCTCAATGAAGCCGCTATGCAAGCAGGTATTAATTTTTCCCAAACCCTTCAAAGTGCTTTAAAAGCACAATTAAAAATTGCAAAATAATTTTTTGCCCTGTGCTTTGGCAGGGCAATCTTTTTAGGAGGACAGCATGGCGAAATTAACAAAGCGCGCAGACGGACGGTATCAGCGTAAAATCACTTTATCAGATGGCACGAAAAAAATCGTGTACGGTAAATCAATTGCGGCGTTAAAGGCCGCTGAGGATGCACTGCGCGACGCTGACCGCCAAGGGCTGACTGTCAGTGACCATACACTGGTCGGCGAATGGGCTAAGCAGTGGCTCAAAATCTATAAGTCTGGTCTCAGGCAGGGAACCTATGAAATGTACCGGCGTGTGTATAACAATAACATTATGGATTTTATTGGCGGAATGGAAGTCAAAAGTGTCAAACAAATTCACATTAAAAAAATTCTATCCGCCGTGGCTGATAAGTCAGAATCTTGGCAGAGCAAGGTACTTCTGACACTGCGACAAATGTTCCAGACTGCCCGCCAAAACCATTTGATTATTGACGACCCAACGGACGGTATTAAAATAACCAAACACAGTGCACATAAAAACGAAGCTGAAAAAGCACTAACGCAGGAACAGCAAGACGAATTATTTACCGCTTTTGATATTGGGACACAAGTGTACACATTTTGTGCCCTCGGAAATTACGCGGGCCTGCGGCGTGAAGAAATTTATGGACTACAATGGGGCGATATTATGGACGGCCAGCTAACGGTCAACAGATCTGTCACCTTTTTAAAAGATGGAAGTCCAGACCCTGACCAATCTTTGAAGAGTAAGGCATCTCACCGTGTCGTTCCAATCGTTGATGATTTGCAAGATGCGCTGGATGCAGCACCGCGAACCGGTTTATACATCCTCACAGCGCCCAATGGCGGCTCATACACCCGAAAAGAGGATAATCATCTATGTTATGTGCTTCGCTGCCTTCCACATCGTACTACACCGCACATGCTTAGGCACACATATGCGACAAGTCTGTATCATGCAGGTGTTGACGTGCGTACAGCGCAGTATTTGCTTGGCCACGAATCTATCAGCGTAACAGCAGACATCTATACTCACATCGGCGCCGCTGACTCAATCGGCACCGCCGATGCACTAAATGACTACTTCAAAAAATCAAAAGGTAGTCAAAAGGTAGTCAATCCTCAAAAATAGGTGATATTAAAAAGCTTAAAAAGTCCATAAAATGCAGGAAAGGCGCGGGTTCCGAAGAACTCGCGCCTTTCCTGTTAAGAGAGAGGAGAAATCTTTTATGAAAACAAACTGAAAGTTCCCCGGACACCCCGCAGCCGGCATACTGCGGGTCGGCTTTGTGCCCTTCGAACAAGATTCAGTATACCGGCAGGTTGTGACTGATACTTGAATGAGTTGTGAATGGTTTGTAACACTTTTTTGCATAAATTAAAAACAGCCTGTCAGCTTGCATCCCACGATAAAGTCTTTTATACTAAATGAGTTGATTTTTAGACTGGAGGCAAAGAAAATGGAGAAAAAAGCAGTGGCTGCCGTAGCAGCCATTCGGGAAAAAACGGACCTGATTCCAAAGGTCGGCATTGTGCTCGGTTCCGGACTGGGCGGCCTCGCCGACCAGATAGAGCAGCCATGCGTCCTGCCATACCGGGACCTGCCGGGATTTGTGCCTTCCACCGCGCCGGGCCATGCTGGTCAGCTTTTGCTGGGGCATATTGGTACCGTCCCCGTTGTATGTATGCAGGGCCGCCTGCACTACTACGAGGGTTACCGCATGGAAGACATCATCTTTCCAGTACGTGTGATGAAAGCGCTGGGGGTACAGGTGCTGATTCTGACCAACGCCGCTGGCGGGGTGAATCTGTCGTACCGTCCCGGTGACCTCATGCTCTTGACGGACCACATCAACCTTCTGGGGACGAACCCGCTGATTGGACCGAATGACGAGGAAACCGGCCCACGCTTTCCGGATCTGAGCCATGTGTACACGCCGGCCCTGCGAAAGCTGGCATTGCAGGCCGCCGATGAATGCGGCATTTCCCTTCAACAGGGTGTTTATTTGGCGGCAACAGGCCCAAGCTACGAAACGCCCGCTGAAATTCGTATGTTCCGTACGCTGGGTGCAGATGCCGTTGGAATGTCCACAGTACCGGAAGCGATTGCCGCCGCCCACTGCGGGCTGCAGGTACTCGGTTTCTCCCTGATTACCAACATGGGCGCCGGCATACTGGACCAGCCGCTGAGCAGTGAGGAGGTTATCCGCACCGCCGACGCACGCGGTCATGACCTACAGCGTCTTATCAGTGCCATTCTGCCAAAACTCTGACTGCATTAAAAAAGGGCACCGTCGTTCAGCTTTCCTGAACAGCGGTGCCCTTTGAATATCTGTAAAGATTACTTTTTGACGTGCTGAATGAAGTTCCACGAATCGCGGCACATATCATCCAGCGTATACTTTGCTTCCCAGTCAAGCTCCCGCTTTGCCTTGGAAGCGTCCGCGTAGCAGGTAGCAATATCGCCGGCACGGCGCGGTGCAATCTGATAGTTTACTTTTTTGCCGGAAGCTCTTTCAAAGGCATGGACAACTTCCAGCACGCTGCTGCCATGGCCGGTGCCAAGATTGTAAATTTCACAGCCAGAAACAGAGTCCAGCTTCTTCAGCGCACAGATATGGCCGCGGGCCAAATCGCACACATGAATATAATCACGCACGCCGGTCCCATCCGGTGTGTCATAGTCGTCACCATACACAGACAGGCACGGAAGGACACCCGCCGCCACCTGTGCGATATACGGCATCAGATTGTTTGGAATTCCGTTTGGATTTTCACCAATCAGACCGGAGGGATGCGCACCGATTGGGTTAAAATAGCGCAGCAGCGCTACTTTCATTTCTTTGTCTGCCACACAGATGTCCTGCAAAATCTGCTCGGTCATCACTTTTGTGGTCCCATAAGGATTGGTCGTGCCGCCAATCGGCATATCTTCCTTGAAAGGTACCGTGTTCTTACTGCCGTACACAGTAGCGGAGGAACTAAAAACCAGCTTCTTTACGCTGTACTTGTGCATCAGCTGCAGCAGGTTCAGCGTGCCTGTCAAGTTATTGGTGTAATACTCCAGCGGCTTCTGCACGCTCTCCCCCACTGCCTTTAAAGCGGCGAAATGGATAACGGCATCAATTTTATTTTCTGTAAATACTTTTTCAAAAGCATCTTTATCCAGCATATCGCACTGATAAAACGGAAACTGCTTCCCGGTAATCGTACTGATTGCTTTGACCGCATCCATGCTGGAATTTGCGAAGTTATCCATCACAACAATCGAAAAGCCGTTTTCCAGCAGCTCTACACAAGTATGACTGCCGATGAATCCAGCACCGCCGGTGACTAAAATTGTCTGCATGGTGGTTCCATCCTTTCTGCCGGAAAAACCGGCCGCACCGCAAGGGGTGCCCTTTTTTCTGTACATCATACACCGCAAAATGCAGCTGGTCAAGCATTCACCGGTCCTGCCGGGGGTGATTGGTCAGATATTTCCGATAGGCATTACGCAGCTCTTCACTGTTTTTTCCGGGCAGTAATCTTTCGGCCTCTGCGGGCGATTCTGCCGGTTGCCCGCTTTATCTTATTACTGTACCTGTTTACAGCATTTGTGTTCCGCCTGCCGGCCTCACACGCAGCACACGGCAGGAGCCTTCTCCCAGCCATGCATCCATCGCTGTCACAAAACTTTCAATATACTTCTGCGGCACAAATGCCTGTACTGTGCCGGCAAAGCCGCCGCCGTGCACCCGCCAAGCAAGGGCGTCCTTTTCCGGAAGGTGCGAAGCAAAGTGGTCAATCAGCCCCAGTGTGACGGACACTGCCTGCTTGTCCCAGCTGGAAGCGCTGTAGATGTTTTGCAGGTACATGAAAGAGGAATTACCGGATTCCCGAATCAGGCGCTTAAACTTCTCAAAATAGCCGCGCCGCAGAGCCGACGCTTCCGCTTGCGCGCGACGGTCGTCCGCGTAAAAATGCATAGCACGCAGTACCGGTCGGTCCCCCACTGCTTCCCGCACCTGCGGGATATTTTGGTAAAACAGCGGTTCCGGTACTTCGCGCAAAACGTCCTTGTCAAAATAAGCGGCCACCTGATGCATTTCCGCAGGAATAGCGGCATAGTCCGGTGTCAAGTCCGCGTGGCTTGCGTGTGTGTCAATAATGCACAGCACATAGCCATAGGAATTGAGGTCGAAGACAACCTGTTTGGCCTTTGGCTTTTTGATGTCGCCGAAGTCCATGCTGACAAAGCCGCCGATACTGCTGGCTGCCTGGTCCATCAAGCCGCTCGGCTTTCCAAAATAAACATTCTCCGCGTACTGTCCTGCCTGCGCAATCTGCATCATGCTCTCTTTGCCGTCACAGAACAGGGCATTGAGGATCGTGCCAATCAGGACCTCAAAAGCGGCACTGCTGGAAAGGCCGCTGCCGCTTTTGACCTGTGAAGTTGTATAAGCGTCGAATCCGTTGATGGGATAGCCCATCCGCACAAAGCGTGCCGCCACACCGCGAATCAGTGCACGGCTGGTGTCCTTTTCCTCTTCCCTTACCGCAAGGTCTGTTAAATCGATGACATCTTCCGGATATCCCTGCGACTTTACACGGATAAGGCTGCTGCTGCTGCGGGCCGCTACAGCAATCGTGTCTAAATTGACCGCGGCTGCCAGCACATGGCCGTGCTGGTGGTCCGTGTGGTTGCCGCCGATTTCTGTACGGCCCGGCGCACTGAAAATGGAAATATCCCGGTCCGTACCGTACAACGACGCAAAACAATCCATTGCGTCTGCGTACCGCTGTGCAATGGTCTCACAGTCCTCATCGCCGCAGCCATATACCTGCTTGATTTTCTCATGCAGTCCGCCCAGCATAAATTCTTTTTTCGCTTCCTGCAGTTCCATCATTTTACTCCTCCTGCCGTGAAATCTCTGCAGCCGTACCGAAATACTGCCGTATTTTTCACTGTCTCGTCTTTTTTATCTTAGTCTGCTTTTGGTACAGATGTAAGAATGGAATGTTCCATTTTTATGGACAAATGTTGTACAAATTTTCCCCATTTTCAGTTGTACTACATATCGGTTCGCCTGCTGTGCCGCCTTTTTCGGCCGCTCAAAAACAATTTTCGCCTCATCACGGCTGGAAATAGCCGTACAAATATTGTATAATAATAGAAATGATACAAAAACTACTGGCTGCCTTTCCGCAGTCGGTCCAAAGGACGCTGAAAATGCAGGAACAAACAACTATCCAAAAAAATGCGCTGGCGGTGCTGCCGCCGGCCGTTTTATGTACGCTGCTGTGGGGCAGTGCTTTTCCGTTCATTAAAATCGGCTACCAAGTGTGCCGTGTCGAGGGACCGTTTTCACAGATTTTGTTTGCGGGGTTCCGCTTTGCAATGGCAGGGCTGCTGGTGCTTCTATTCCAATCGGTTCGGCTGAAACAGCTGTGTGTCCCGCCGCATGGCAGCCGTATGGCCGTTTTTCGGTTGGGGCTGGTGATGACTGCCGGACAATATCTCCTGTTTTATTTGGGACTTGCCCATACCACTGGCGTACGCGGCTCCATCATTCAGGGAACCGGCACATTTATGACCGTTATTCTGGCGCACTTTTTTCTGCGCGGGGCTGACCGGCTGACCGCTGGGCGCATTCTTGGCTGCCTAGTCGGTTTTGCCGGCGTCGTGCTGGTAAACATCGGTGGAACCGGCGGTGCCTTTACTTTTCAGGGTGAAGGGCTGATGTTCCTCGCCGCGGCAATGTTTTCCGTCGGTACCCTGATGAGCAAACGTTTAACAGACCGTGTGGAACCTTTCTGCACAACAGGCTGGCAGCTGTTTTTCGGCGGCGTAGTGCTGGTTGCAGTTGGTCTGCTGGGCGGCGGACGCTTTACCCTTTTGGGCGTCACTGCATGGGGCGTCCTCCTGTATCTGGCGGCACTGTCCAGTGTGGCTTTCACCATATGGACCATGCTGCTGCAAAAATTCCCCGCCGGGCAGGTTGCCATCTATTCTTTTTTGACACCGGTATTCGGCGTACTGCTTTCCGCCCTGCTACTGCATGAATCCCTTGCGGGCGGCCGCACTGTCGCCGCACTGGCACTAGTCAGCGCAGGCATTCTGCTGGTAAATATAACAGTTCCAATCGGCCATAAAAAGCACCTGCACCCGTAAACCGTTTCTATTTTATCTTTTTCTGCATAAAAATACTGTCGAAAAAGCGCCGGAGAAAGGAGGCGTCTGCGGCATGAAGGAAAAACTGTCGCTGCCTTATACGGAACAACCCATATACGTACGGTTGATTCACCGCTACCTTGCCCACGACATCGGGCGCTGTGCCGCAGCGCTTGCCTATTATTTCCTATTTACGCTTTTCCCAACGATGATTTTGTTATCCCTGATTTTGACATGGCTGGACCTCTCCCCTCACTTTATGAGCATTTTAAAGGGCATTGTCCCAAAAAATGTGCTGGACGTTCTGTGGGGATATATGCGGCATGTGCTGTCGGTAAAAAATGATTCCAAACACGTTTCCCTGTTTATTACCAGTATTTTTCTGCTCTTTTATTTTATCATGCGCGCCATGAACTGTGTCCTGCGGTATGTAAGCACCGCCTATGGCTACCGCTCCACCAAATCACCGGTACGGCAGCAACTGAACCTGTTTGTTGCAACGCTATTCATGCTGTTTGGCATTCTGGTCTCTCTGGGCATTATCAACATCGGTCAAAATGTGCTGCGTGTACTGGCGCCGGCGCTGCACATCAGCGCAAACTCTATCAGTATCTGGAATTTGCTGCGTTTTTTCCTGTTGGCGGCTATTCTGTTTCCCATCTTGTTCAGCACCTATTACTTAGTGCCGGACCGCAAATATACCCCGCAGCAGGTGCTGCCAGGCACTCTAATTGCCATGTTTTCCTGGATGATTTTTTCCTTGATTTATGCTTTTTATGTGGAGAACATTGGGAACTATTCGCTGATATATGGCACGCTGGGTGCCGCCATTGTACTGCTGCTGTGGCTGTATTTCAGCGGCTTTGTCTTGATTTTGGGCGCAGAAATCAACGCGGTAATCATGGAAATGAATACAGAAATGAAAAACCGACACATAACCAAATTCTCCGAAAAACGGCGGTATATATGGGTGTGTGGCTGGGACCCGCAGCACAAAGATTCCAAAGAAAATAGCGGAAAAAATCCCGAAAACCGACAGTCCGGAAAATGAAAATCACCTCCCGCAGCGGGCAAGCTACTGCAGGAGGTGATTTTTTTGACAGAAAACAAACCTGATTTCTTCTACCATGACTGCCGCAGCGCTGTTTCGCCGCCGCGGATTCCCACTGACGGCAGTGATTTTCCGCCGCTGCCGACAAACACACCGGACATTCCGTACCAAACCGACAAGCCCACGGAGGACGGAGAGGACAGCAGCGCACAGCGTCGCTGCCGGCCACCCCGATTTTATCCGTGACGCCGCTGCCGCAGGAACAGCTGGACCTGGAAATGGCCGCATACTTTGACAGCCTGCCACCCAGAGTACAGGATTTTCTACTGCGTTCCGATGTGGAGATTTCCACCCCAGGTGAACTGCAAATGGTAGCCGAACATTTGGAAAACACCTTATAGTCAGGCAGCCATGGCCCGCAAATCCTGCCACGCTTCCTGCGCGGTATCCGCCGAAAATGCAAAGTTTCCGTACTGGTCATACACTTCCACATGTCCGCCCACATTTTTGATTTGGTAACTCATCACTGCCATCTCCTTTTTGATTTGTTAGTATCAGTATAGCAGTCTATTTGTACGTTTACCGGTACTCTTTCCGTTGTATTTATGGAAAATACCTGATATACTGAGAAAAAGGAGATAACCTGCCATGGCGAAAACAGAAAAGCAGAAGGAACGCATAATTGAGCTGTACCGCCTGCTACAGCGCGGTACAGATGAAAAGCACCAGCTGACCATGAAAGAAATTCTGCAGGATATGGACGAAAAAGGAATTCCGGCTGAACGCCGCAGTATTTACGATGACCTGCAAAAACTAAATGACTGCGGCATCGAGGTCGAAACTACACGCGGACCGAACGGTGGTTATCGGCTGCTGAACCGCCCGTTTTCCCTGGAAATCTCTGACTTGAAAGTTCTGGCAGATGCGGTCGCTTCTGCAAAATTTTTGACAGCAGGAAAATCCCGCCGGCTGATACAGAAAATTGAATCCATGGCCAGCCGTTATGAGGCAGAACAGCTGCAGCGGCAGGTTTATGTTGTGGGACGGGTACGCTCCGAAAATGAGCAGTCCTACTACAGTGTAGACTGCCTGCATCAGGCGATTGCAGAGGGAAAAAAGGTCAAATTTCAATATTTCCATTACAATGAGAAAAAACAGAAGCAATACAAATACGGCGGTGCTCCCTACACGGTTTCGCCCTATGCGCTCTGTTGGGACAATGAATTTTACTACCTGCTGGCGTGGTACGACCGTACTGATGAAATGCGAAATTTCCGAGTAGACCGCATGGAAAACGTTACCCTTTTGTCTGTTCCGGCAAAGCCTGCGCCAGACTCCTTCCATCCAACTGATTTTACCCGGCAGGCATTTAGTATGTATAATGGGCGGGAAGAAAATGTAACACTGGAGTTTCAAAATATACTGGCGGGAGCAGTGCTGGACCGGTTTGGCATGGAAACCTCGCTGCATCAGGCTGACACACCCGGCTGGTTCCGCATCATTCAAAATGTGCGTATCAGTCCGCCGTTTCTGGGATGGCTGTGTCAGTTTGCCGGGAAAGTACGCGTTATTTCTCCCGAAAGCGTCCAGGAAGACCTTCGCCAGCAGGCAGAGCGGACACTTTCCGCTCTGCCGCCCAAAAAGTAGAACCACTAAGAAGCGGCAGGAACGCCAAATGCTTTCCTGCCGCTTCTTTTATGCACAGCTGTGTTACACAACCTGCCATGGATTCTTTTCGCCTTTTGCATACGCAATGCAGCTTTTAATGGAATTTTCCACCATGTCACTGACTGCCTGGTCCGTATAAAACGCCGTATGCGGCGTGACAATCACATTCGGGAAAGATTTGAGCAGAGCAAGGTCGCGGTTTTTCAGCGGCTGGTCCTGCAGGTCATTGTAGTAAAGTCCCGCTTCGTTTTCAATGACGTCCAGTGCCGCACCGCCGATACTGCCCGCTTCCAGTGCGTCAATCAGTGCATCGGAATCAATGAGGGAACCGCGGCCGGTATTGACCAGAACCGCGTCTTTCTTCATTTTTGCCAGATTTTTTTGATTCATTATGTGGTAGTCGTTTTTGGTCGCCGGCATATGCAGCGTAATGACATCGCTTTCGTGCAGCAGTGTATCCAGCGGCACATACTGTGCGGCTTTCTTTACCTCGTCATTTTCGTACAGGTCAGTGGCAAGAATACGGCAGCCAAAGCCGACAAGACGCCGAATGACTGCCCGCCCGATATGTCCGGTACCGACAACACCGACAGTCAAGTTCGGCAGCTCCCGTCCCTGCACGCCATCTAGGGAGTAGTTCTGCACCAGCGCATGGCGCCAAATGGACTTCATCCGCCGTGTAGACATCAATATCAGCATAACCGCATAGTCCGCAACACTGTTTGGGGAATAAGAAACATTTCCTACATGCATACCCAGTTTTTTAGCATAAGAAACATCAATATGGTCATAGCCGATGGTACGGGTAGAAATATACGCAATACCCGCTGTATGCAGGACATCCAGCAACGGAGCCGTTACCTGTGTAGTAATAATGCTGATGGCTTGACAGCCACGTGCCATTGATACTGTCTTTTCGTTTAATGGTTCCTCCGTTCTCCGCAGGGAAACGCCATATTCTTTCTCGAACTTATCCATAGCCTGTATCTCATCCGGACGGCAGGAATACACCGCAATTTCCATTTTTGATAATCCCCTTTCTGCTGCAACACCCGCCGGACTTCCGTCGGGAATCCTGTTTCTTATTATTATAGACCTCACGCCGTATAAAAATCAATAAAGATACATAATGCTTGCCGCATACCCGCAATTATGCTATAATTTTTGTTATCACACTTTTTGTACAGACATGAGAAAAAGAGGCAGAGAACAGATGCAGGACACGACTGAAACGCAACCTTCCACCACGCTTTCCAATGAATTTTCACTGCTTTTCTGCGGCGAGCGGGCCTGCCCGCCCGGCCATGCGGCGGGCCCGGCCATACGGGAATACTACCTGATGTACTACTGCCTGTCCGGCCACGGCATTTTTCAAACCAAAAACTGCAGCTTCTCCCCCGGCCCGCAGGATGGATTTCTCATCTTTCCGCAGGAAGTGACTTTCCATGAAGCAGACCTGCAGGACCCATGGCACTACATTTGGGTTGCATTCCGCGGTTCCAACGCGGAGCAGTACTTAACGCGCTGTGGCCTTTCCCGACAGCAGCGTACCTTTCACTGCGGCAAAAGTGCGGCATTGCAGGACTGTGTCACTCAAATGATGCAGCATATGAAGCTTTCTGACTGTAACGAGTTCTTCCTGCAGAGTCTCCTGTACCGGTGGTTCGGCATTCTGGCTTCCGCAGTCGCTTCCCCCAACCACAGCAAAAAAGCATCCGAAAGCATTTACGTCAAAAAAGCCATTGAGTTTTTACAAAAAAACTATCAAAACGATATCACCATTGCCAAAGTGGCGGATTACGTCTGTCTAAACCGCAGCTATCTGACCTCGCTGTTCCGGCGGCAACTGCATACCTCTCCCCGTGAATATCTGGTGAATCTGCGCATTTCCCACGCTGCCGACCTGCTCCGCCACTCTGATTTGCCGGTCAGCCACATTGCCTGTTCCTGTGGCTACCCAGACCCATTGGCGTTTTCCCGTGCCTTCCACCGGCTGAAAGGCATTAGTCCAACCGAATACCGTACTGCCTGCCGTGCAGGAAAAGCAGCCGCACCGCAGCAGAAATAAACTTTCGCATAAAAAAGCAGCAGCCTAAAGATTTGAAACAATTCTTCGGCTGCTGCTTTTCTGTATTGTTTTTTACTCTTCAAAAACGGATGCCACATACGCTTCCACAGCGCTGTTCAGCATTTCTTCTGCGTCATTGAAATTTGTGCGCTTCCACACATCGCTGTCACCCAGCGCGGAAAGGTCCTCCACGGCCGACAGTTTCTTCCCACAGGCGGTTTCAAACGCAGGCAGGTTCTGGAACTGCGTGTTCTTCTGTAAAAAATCATCTGTTAAAAGGTCCGCCAACTTAAAATTATCTTCCATTTTCCCAAGCATACCGGAAAATTCCCGATACCGTTCAAGCACGCTCTTCTTCTTTGATTCCTTTGATTCCTGTGCCATACTGCTCCCTCCTTTGCAGTGGAATGATTACTAAAGTACACAGTATTATGTACAGACGATTATACTCTGCCCTCCGAAAAAAGGCAAGCGAAATTCGTCCATTCACGCTTTATTCTTCTTCTGTAAGAACTTCATCTGCCAGCGGCAGTGTACGCTTTACCAAATGATGCGGGTCCGGGCAGGTATCCCTCAGCAGGTCGGCGTCGTCCTCCAAATCGCCCCATACTGAATAGCGGCCGTCGTCATGCCAGACGATTTCCAGCTTCTGATAGGGCGTGTAGTCCTCCGCGCGAAACCGTGGACGGCTGCCAAAAAACAGCTCCGCCACGCGGAACTTATGTTCCCCACAAAAATAAAGCCGTCTCATTTTTATACCTCCAATTTAGGAAATACTAGATGGACAAATTCATTAGGATGAATACAGAATTGGTCAGCACGCAGGGACAGGCTGCCGCGGCTGAGCGAAACAGCTGGAACTGTTTTGATATCCTGCAGGTCTTTGCGGCACAGGTCCTCTGCCCGTACCCGCACAATGTCCTGTACCTCTTCCCCGGGACGAAACAGCGGGTGTGCATCTCGATGCAGAAACACGTAGCCAAACTCCCGGTCCGGAAACGGTGACGCCGAGCTGACGCAGTTTTCTTTAGTGACGCCCAGCAGCTCTACATCTTCTAAATGCAACAAAAGTCCAAGCTCCTCTTCCGTTTCCCGAAGCACCGCCTGCAGGGGACTTTCCCCTGCACGGATATGGCCGCCCACAGAAATATCGTAATAGTCCGGTGCGTTGTCCTTATTATGTGCACGCTGTTGCAGCCATACCCATGTTTCCTTTTCTCCGGAAGCGGCCGTTAGCTGTGAAACCACCCAGCAGTGGGCCACCGCATGCCACAAACCATTTTTATGGACAAACGCGCGGTCCTTGGAACCAAGCGGCGTAAAGAATGAGTTGTAAACGGTCAAATTTTCCGGCATATTACATTCCTTTATTCGGTAATTATTTTCACTCTCATCTATCATTTCCCGGGAAACAGCAAAGAAAACCGGCTCTTGTATGTAGAGCATTTTACTTTTCGCATCTTTTTTCTGCTCCGATTTTCACTAGCTAAACCGCGTTTCTACCTCTGTGGATTGTTCGTTCTTTTCAGTGATCCACATGAATCTCCACTGCAAAATGTCGGTGACGTGGGCCGTCAAACTCACAGAAATAGACGCCCTGCCATGTGCCTAGCACCAAACGGCTGTCCTGCACCGGTATAGAAACGCTGCAGCCAACAATCGTAGATTTCAGGTGTGCTGCTGAATTTCCCTCCTTGTGGCAAAACTCTGGACGGTCTGGAAAAGTTTTGTCCAACGCAAACAGAAGGTCCTTCACTACATCCGGATCTGCGTTTTCATTGATAGTAATGCCGGCTGTTGTATGTACGCAGTAAACCAGACAGCTGCCGGAACGAACACCACTTTTCTGTATGGCGTCCTGTACATCCGCTGTTATATCGTAGAATCCTTCTTTATCCGTATCTAATTCATAAGAATACAGCAAAGCACGGCCCCCTATCAAATCATTTTTCCTTAGGCAATATTCTTTATTATATGACATTTTCATCCTTTTTGCAAGGGAAGCGAATGTCGGCTGGCCACTTGCTTCCCTCCCACAAACACGCTATACTTGGTTTCATAAGGAAAGGAGATGCCGCCCTATGTGCCTGCCAAAAGATGCCTCCATGCTGCTCAGTGTTATCAACACGCGGCTGCGCGATACATATTCCAGTCTGGACGAACTGTGCAGCAGTCTGTCCATTGACCGAAAAGAATTGGAGCAAAAGCTCTCCGCAATTGATTATGTATATGACGCAGACCACAACCAATTTGTCTAAATTCACACCGCTAAAAAAGGCCGACAGCATAGACAGAGTTTTATTCTACTCTGCTGTATCTGTCAGCCTTTTTATTATCATTTTATTTTGATATGCGCTTAACCTTTCGCAAACAAAACGGATTCCACCAATGTGCAGGCGTCCTCAATACAGCCGTCACAACTGCGCAGCGGAATACCTGACTCTGTGCCTTTCAAGTCTTTGCAAATGGCAGTGGTGTTTTTCTTCAGAAAAGCATTCACTATTTCCCGGGAAAGTGCATAGGTGCCGCCCTTTGTGCGCTGACGCATACCGCCGCTGCTTTTCATGCCGGCAAGCAGCATAGCACCGCTGACTGCACCGCAGGTCTCTTTCATACCGCCCATACCGGCGCCAAATGCTTCAGCCAGACGGAACATCTGGTCCTCTGAAACACCCACCAGGTCACAGTAAGTACAGGCAACAGCCTGACAGCAATTATATCCCGTACGGTGACGTTCCAGTGCCTTAGGAATTCGGCTCTCCATCTTCTTTGTTAACCTCCTCCGAGGACACACCTGAAAGCATAGGGGTTCCCCCATCCTCATTGTCCAATTCCGGTTTTTCCTCTCCGCGCAGAATACGCATGAATTCATCACCGGTAATCGTTTCTTTTTCCAGCAGATACTTAGAAATCTCATGCAGTTTCGGTGTATTGTCCTTTAAAATCTGCAAAGCTTTTGCATGCTGCTTTTTAATGATATTTTGTACTTCCGCATCAATTTTTGTTGCCGTTTCTGGAGAACAGGAAAGCGAAGCGTCTCCACCCAAATACTGATTCTGAACGGTTTCCATGGCTACCATCCCGAAGTCATCACTCATGCCGAAACGTGTAACCATGGCGCGCGCAATTTTTGTTGCTTGTTCAATATCGTTGCTGGCACCGCTGGTGCAGTCGCCGAAAATCAGTTCCTCGGACGCACGGCCGCCGCACAGAGTAGCAATTTTCTCCAGACATTCCTTTTTGCTCATCAGGCACTTTTCGCCTTCGTCCACCTGCATGGTATAACCGAGGGCACCGCTGGTACGCGGGATAATTGTAATTTTTGTGACCGGCGCGCTGCCTTTCTGCATGGCAGCAACCAGCGCATGGCCCGTTTCATGGTAGGCAATGATTTTCTTTTCATTTATTGGAATGACCGCGCCTTTGCGCTGATAACCGGCAATGACCGTTTCAACGCTTTCCTCCAGGTCCTCCTGAATGACCGCTTTGCGCCCACATTTTACGGCGCGCAGGGCCGCTTCGTTAATAATATTGGCCAGTTCAGCGCCGGAAGCGCCGGCGGTTGCGCGGGCAATCGCATTATAATTTACGTCCGGCCCTATTTTAATTTCGCGTGCGTGTACTTTCAGAATGGCCTCACGGCCCTTCAAGTCTGGCAGCTCCACCGGAATGCGGCGGTCAAACCGCCCTGGACGCAGCAGTGCCTTATCCAGGCTGTCCGGCCGGTTCGTTGCCGCCAGAATAACAACACCCTTGCGTCCGTCGAATCCGTCCATTTCTGTAAGCAGCTGGTTCAGTGTCTGTTCCCGTTCATCGTTGGTGGAAATGCTGTTGTCACGCGCCTTGCCAATGGTATCGATTTCATCAATAAAGACAATACAAGGTGCTTTTTCCTGTGCCTGTTTAAACAGGTCACGCACCTTTGCTGCGCCCATACCAACAAACATCTCTACAAATTCCGAACCGGAAATAGAGAAGAATGGCACATGCGCTTCACCGGCGACAGCCTGTGCCAGCAAAGTTTTACCGGTACCGGGAGGGCCCACCAGCAAAGCGCCCTTTGGCAGGGTTGCGCCAATATCCGCATATTTTTTCGGATTGTGCAGGAAGTCTACAATTTCGACCAGTGCTTCCTTCGCCTCATCCTCACCGGCTACATCATCAAAGGTTTTCCCCGTCTGTGCTTCCACATAAATTTTTGCGTTGCTCTTGCCAAATGACATGGAGCCAGCGCCGCCGACCCGTTTCTGCATCATATGCAGGAACAGCCAGCCAGCAAGGACAATCAGCCCAAACGGCAGAACGACTTCAATAAAGACGGCAAGCAGCGGTGATGCTTGCTGAGGAATATCCGCTGTAAACTGAATGGTACCCTTCGCCAGCAAACGCTCTGTCAATTTTTCGTCCGGCATCAGGCCGGTTACATAGGTATTCTCACGGCCGGGGTCCGCTGGCTGTTCCTGCACGGTCTGTGTACTGCCGCCTGCCAATATCGTACGAGAAGATACTGCCGACGATGATGAAGCTGTAATTGTGGGGACTTTTCCCTTGGCGGTAAAAGTGATTCTTTGGTTAGAACGGTCAATATTCACTTTTGCCACCTGGTTGCTGTCAACCATTTTCAGAAACGTCGCATAATCCACTGAAATCGTTTTCGGCTGTGTAATGGTGGGGAATATCACCATATTCAGCAAAACAATCACCAGAATGGCAACAACGTAGAAAATAATTATTTGCTTCTTAGGTGTTTTTTGCTCTTTCATTGCATTTTCCTTTCTGGGAAGCAGGGCTTAACAGCATTTCTGCTCCCCGCACAAAGCGGGGAAAACGGCACCTTTCCTGTGCATTTATCATAATAGCACATTCTTTTGCGGATTGCCATAGATTTGTTTGAAAGGAGCTTCTGTAATTAAACAAAAAAGGCAGGTTCCCACCATTTGTGGAATCCGCCTTTTCTTTGAAACAAAGCCGATACTTATACCACACTGAACAGCATCTCGCCATAGGTGGGATACGGCCAGTACTCTTTCGCTACCAAAGGCTCAATCTGGTCTGCAATTCTGCGTGTTTTCTCCATCTGCATGAACAGCGTATCGCGGGAATAGGAGGCTTGCTCCTGAATATTCCCTTTGCCTTCGCCAGCCACATTCTTTTCCAGTGCACGCGTTTCCGCATAAAGGGAATCGCTCAGTTTGGAAAGTGTCTGGATGGTGTCCTTCTCAAATGTGGAAGAAGCATCGCTGCAGGCAGTGGCCTTTGCGTTGACGGTATTGCTCAGTGCACTGACATAGCGGTTAGCCGCCGGCAAAATGTCCTTATAAATCATATCGACCATGGTTTCCGCCTCGATATGTATCTGCTTTGTGTAGTTCTCCATCTGAATCTCGCAGCGGGAATACACTTCATTCTTTGTCAGCACGCTGTGGTGTTCAAACAAAGCAACATTTTCAGGACGCGTGTAGTACGGCAGTGCTTCCGCAGTAGAGGACAGGTTCAGCAGGCCGCGCTTTTTCGCCTCGGCAATCCATTCATCGGTATAGCCATCGCCGTTAAAGACAATATGCTTATGGTCATGGTATGCTTCACGGATAATGTGATTCAGTTCTTTGTTAAAGTCCTTGGCCTTTTCCAGACGGTCAGCATACTGTTCCAGCACGTCGGCCACAATGGTGTTCAGCATCATGTTCGGGCAGGCAATGGAAACGGTAGAACCGAGCATACGGAATTCAAATTTATTGCCGGTAAAGGCAAACGGAGATGTACGGTTGCGGTCCGTTGTGTCCTTCGGCAGCGGCGGCAGTTCGTCCACACCGATTTCCAGTACTTCTTTATCCTTCTGTGCATAGGGCTTGTTCTGATCGATAGAATCCAGAACGGTGGTTAGCTCATCGCCCAAGAAAATGGAGATAATTGCCGGCGGCGCTTCGTTGGCGCCCAAACGGTGGTCATTGCCTGCGCTGGCAACGGACAGGCGGAGCAGGTCCTGATGCTCATCTACCGCCTGAATGACAGAGACAAGGAACAAAAGGAACTGTGCATTTTCACGCGGCGAATCGCCCGGGTCCAGCAGGTTGCTGCCGCCGTCAGTGGAAAGGGACCAGTTGTTGTGTTTGCCGGAACCGTTGACACCCTCAAAGGGCTTTTCATGCAGCAGGCAGGCCAGGTTGTGGCGGGCGGCCACTTTCTTCATGATTTCCATTGTCAGCTGGTTGTGGTCGGCAGCAACATTGGTATCGGTGTAAATAGGTGCCAATTCGTGCTGAGAAGGAGCTACTTCGTTATGCTCTGTCTTCGCAAGAATACCCAGCTTCCACAATTCGTTGTCCAGGTCATCCATAAAGGCCTTGACACGCGGCTTGAGAACACCAAAGTAGTGGTCCTCCATCTCCTGCCCCTTCGGCGGCTTTGCGCCGAACAAAGTACGGCCAGTGTAAACCAAATCACGGCGCTTGCAGTACATATCACGGTCAATCAGGAAATATTCCTGCTCCGGACCTACATTGGTGTTTACACGCTGTGTTGTGGTATCACCGAACAGGCGCAGGATGCGCAGTGCCTGCTTGTTGATAGCGTTCATGGAACGCAGCAGTGGTGTTTTTTTGTCCAATGCTTCGCCGGTATAAGAACAGAATGCAGTGGGAATGCACAGGGTATTGTCCTTAATAAAAGCATCGCTGGTGGGGTCCCATGCGGTATAGCCGCGTGCCTCAAAGGTAGCGCGCAGACCGCCGGAAGGAAAAGAGCTGGCATCCGGCTCGCCCTTGATAAGCTCTTTGCCGGAAAACTCCATAATGACCTTTTCGCCGTCCACCGGATAGATGAAACTGTCGTGCTTTTCAGCAGTGATGCCTGTCATTGGCTGGAACCAGTGCGTAAAGTGGGTGCAGCCGTTTTCAACTGCCCAGTCCTTCATGGCGTTTGCCACTACGTTGGCCACGTCCGGAACAAGGGGCTGGCCCTCCTTGCGGGTCTTCATCAGCGCCCGAAACGTGTCTTTCGGCAGGCGCTCTTTCATGACCGTTTCATTAAAGACCAGGCTGCCGAACAATTCTGGAACCGTACTCATGCAAATCCCTCCATGCAGTTTTATCTTTCTTAAAACCTGTAAACAGAGAAAAAGCGCTATAGGGAACACGCCCCACAGCGCCTTTACTGTCATTACCGTTATTATATGCCCGCCTTGTGGAAAAGTCAACGGCAGAAATGGGGAAAAAGCGGAAAACGGCCGATTTTTTCCGCCTTTACTTTCTTTATTTCAGAAATGATGCCAAAATCGGCATGTTTTTTCTGTCTTTCACTTTATTTTTACAAGTGATGCCATCCACAGCGGTAGCTCTGCTTCTCATTGTATGAAACCACCCGGCTACTCATGCTTTTTCATCCTGTTTTTCGGCTGCCGGCAGAAGATGAAAATGTCGAAGTGCGTTCCAAATGCCGTTGTCCCCTACCGCACTTGTCACATAGTCTGCCGACCGCTTGACAGGTTCTATTGCGTTGCCCATGGCTACACCGATGCTGGCCGCTTTGATTAGTTCCAAATCATTGCCGCTGTCACCAAAAAACATAACGCTGCTAAAGTCCGAGTCATAATAATCCAGCAGCCGCCGCACGCCCTCCGCCTTGGAAAGTGTGCGCGGGATAATATCCGCACCGCGCTTTTTTCCGAAGAGCGGCACCCTCACCTGTGGGAAGCGCTGTTCCAGCAGGCGAGCTTCCGGTTCACTGCCGACCAGTGTCAGTGCACTGACAGGCTGACCAAACACCTGCTCCGCCGGACGAACCTGAATTTTTTCTTTCCGGACACAGGTGTGAACAAAGCTTTCCAGCAGTGACGAATCTGTTGTATAATAGATGCCGTCCTTTACACAGCTGATGCACATTTTTTGCTGACGGCCAAACAGAATGACCGTCTGCAGCAGTGCCTGCGGCAAATAATAGCGGTACAGAATCTTTCCTTCTGCACGGATACGGGCACCGTTCATCTCCACAACAGCGTCCGGATGGACCGTCGTAAGGCCGTAGGTGCTTTCGGGCTGTGCCATGTCGCGCCCTGTCGCAATCACAATTTTCCACTGTGGACGCAGCAGGTCAATCGCTCGCAGCGTACTGTCCGGCACCTCGCCGGTCGCGTGATCCAATAATGTCATATCATAATCAAAGCAAAGCAGCCTGTTCACATTTTCGTCCCTTTCCTGCAGGGCAGCTTGCAGAAATCACAGTTCCTGATAGGCCCCCATAATCTTAGGAATAAACTGTTTTTTACGGCTGACAACGCCAGCCAACACGGTAGTGCCGTCCTTTTCCGGCTTCACACCGAAGCCGGCTGTCAGCATATCAGCCGCATGGTGTCCGGCACACAAAACGGTGCTGGCCTCTTCCGGCACATCTGTCAGCAGCACGTACAAGTCCTCTAAACTCTGCTTTTGCAGGGCTTCCGGCAGATACGGTGTCAAAAGCGCCTGTGCCGCCCGCAGGTTGCTGTCTGTCATGTAGTTACCCTGTGCCACGCCGAAGCGAATATCGCCGCACATAAATACCTTGAAGTCCTGCAGGAACACTTCTTCAGTGGTCTTTCCGTCCAGCTTTTCGCCGGCCTCGAACATCTCTTCTGAGAAGGACTCCACGTCCACACCGGCCGTTTTTGCCAAACGCTCCGCCGCTTTTTTATCCTGCGGTGTGCAGGTCGGACTGCGGAAAACGAGCGTATCCGAAAGAATGGCCGCCAGCAGAATACCCGCTGTCTTCGGCGTAATCTCTACATTTTGTTCGTCATACATCTGCGAAACAATGGTAGCCGTGCAACCGACCGGCTGATTGCGGAAATAGACCGGTCCGCTGGTTTCAATGCTGCCAATGCGGTGGTGGTCAATAATTTCCAGAATCTCCGCTTTGTCGTAGCCTTCTACTGCCTGCATTGCCTCATTATGGTCTACCAAAATAACCCGCGGCTTGCGCAGATTGATAATATTGCGGCGGCTGAGCATGCCGCAGTATTTTCCGTCTTCGTCCAGAATAGGGAAATAGCGGTGACGCACTTTTGCCATTACGCGTGTCACGTCGTCTACCGGCGTGACCAGCGTAAACTTTTTAATATCTTTCGTTGTCATATAATAGGAAATAGGCGCGCACTGGCTAATCAGTTTTGCCGCCGCATATGTATCCATCGGCACACTCATAATGGCAACGTCGTTTTCATCGGCGAGCTTGACAATGGTCTTGCCGACCTTAGCCCCCTGACACACAATAATCAAACTTGCATGCATTTCAATCGCGCACAGCTGACTTTCGTACCGGTTGGAAAGCAAAACAATATCGCCCGGTTCCATCAAGCTTTCCATCGTTTCGGGGTTGGCTGCACCCAGCAGAATGCGGCCGCGGTCCACGACCGCGTTCTCATTCCCCACCAACATGGTGCCGTCCAGCGTTTCCAAAATATTGTGATAGGTTGTATGGCTTTTCGCCAACACAGTACGGTCGAAAATATCCATATTGGCCGTAGCAATATCCTTAACCGTAATCAGTCCCAGCAGTTCACGGTCCGAGTCAACAATGGGCAGGGTATCAATTTTCTGGTCACGCATAACCTGCCACGCGCGCCGCAGGCTGGTATTGCCGGAAAATCCGGGCACTTCACGGTAATCCACGTCACGGACCTTCGGGTTGATATCCGTCACCATGCGTGGCGGCCGTACGTCGAATTTGTCCAGCACAAAGGCGGTTTCCTGATTCAACTCGCCTGCTCGGCACGCTTCATATACCAGATTGCTGGTTTTATTTTTCAGTTCTGCATAAGCGATTGCTGAACAGATGGAGTCCGTATCCGGATTTTTGTGACCGATGACAACGACCTTATGTGTGGTTTTTGGCATGAATTTTTCCCTCCCAGATGATAGTTACCGGCCAATACCGGTAAAAATTGCTCACACCAATCAGCGCAGAAAACCTTTTGCAGGACAAGCAGAGCAGGCCGCCAAAACCAGCATAATCCCGTCTGGCTATACAAAAAAGCTCTATTAAGGAAGTGGTTTGACCAAAAAGCAATATCCGCACTGTAAAAAGAAAATTTCCGTCTATTTTTTAACTAGATTATGAAAAATCAAATATATTTTCATCGTTCCCCATAGAGGAAATGGTACTCCCATACAAATAGATTGTCAAGGAGAATTCCTGTTGGATTTGCAGGCGTTTTCCCCCTTTTGGGCAGGAATTTGTATGCTGTCCTGCAAAACAGACAAAAAGAAGCTCTCCGGTGCTGCCCGGAGAGCTAAAACGGAGAGATTCAGTTGATGAAAGGATTTATATCAACTATCGGCTCAAAAATTAGCCTTTGTGTGTAATCAATGTAACAGAAACCGGTACGTTTGCTGCAACTTTTTCGCCCTTCAGCAGTTTTTGTGCATTATCGATTGCCGTGGCACCCATCAGGTCCGGCTTCTGCTGTACGGTAGCGGCCATTTTGCCGGACTTGACAGCGCTCTGGCCGTCTGTTGTGGCGTCGAAACCGACAATCACGACATTTTTCTTGGCAGCGGCAACTGCTTCCACAGCACCGAGTGCCATTTCATCGTTCTGCGCGAAAATGCCCTGCACATCACCATGTGCCTGCAGAATGTTTTCGGAAACGTTCAGTGCAGTTGCACGGTCAAACTTTGCGGTCTGGCTGGCAACGATTTGTGCCTTGCCATCTGCGGCCTGGTGGAAGCCTTTGCCACGGTCAATCGTTGCGGAAGCACCGGTTGTGCCTTCCAGCTGGGCAATCTTTGCGTTCTTGCCCACTTTGCTCATCAGGTACTCTGTTGCCATTTTTGCGCCCGAAACGTTGTCGGAAGCAATTTTGCAGTCCACATCGACGCCGTTTACCACACGGTCCACAGAAATGACCTTAATGCCTTTGCTCTTTGCATCTTTTACCGCGTTGGACACTGCATCGGAGTCAACCGGATTGACAATCAGGACACCGATATTTTTGGAAATCAGGTCCTCAATATCGTTGGTCTGCTTTGCCGTATCGTTTCCTGCATCCGCAACCGTTACCTGCACACCCAGCTTTTTGGCTTCTGCTTTGGCGCCGTCGGACAGGGTAACAAAGAACGGGTTGTTCAGTGTGGAAACAGAAAGACCGATTGCCTTGCCTGTGGACTGTTCACCCGTGGCTCCGGCGGCTGCGCCGGAAGATGTCTGCTCCGCGCCGGTCGTACAGGCAGCTGCGGACAGCAGCATTACAGAGGACAGTAATACTGCCATTACTTTCTTTAACTTCATTTTTTACAACTTCCTTCCCAAAAAATGTAAGTGAATATTTTGTAAATCCGCTTTTTTGTTTCAGCGCTTCCGGTCCGAAAGCACCGCCAGCAGGATTACAATGCCTTTAACAACATCCTGATAATAAGAGGAAACATTCATGATATTCAGGCCGTTGTTCAGAACTGCGATAATCAAAACACCAATAAGGGTACCGTAAATCTTGCCGCGGCCGCCCATCATGCTGGTGCCGCCCAGTGCAACTGCCGCGATGGCGTCAGTTTCATATCCCACGCCAATGGTCGGCTGTGCGGAACCCAGCCGGGAGAGGAGAATCAGTCCGGCGGCAGATGCCAGAAAACCGGAAATGGTGTACAGAATGACTTTGGTCTTGTGTGTGTTCACACCGGCCAGCTGGGCCGCTTTTTCATTGCTGCCGGTCGCGTAAACCTTGCGGCCGAAGGTTGTCTTGTTCAGTATGAAGAAGTACAGCGCAAACAGGACCACCATAATCCACACTGGCACTGGAATGGACATCATAGTGCCGCGGCCTACACCGGAAAGCAGCGGGTCGGAGCCGAGGCCGGAAATCGGCATGCCGTTTGAAAAGATGTATGTAAGGCCGCGGTAAACAGTCATGGTAATCAAAGTAGCGATGAACGGCTGCAAACGACCCTTTGTAATCAGAATACCATTGAGCGCACCAAGGACAACACCCAGCAGCAGCACGCACAGCATGGCAATTACCGGTGCCGTGCCCGCGTGGATCATCAGAGCACCGACAACCGTGGTCAATGCCAGAAGTGAACCAACGGAAAGGTCAATGCCGCCCGTCAGAATAACGCCTGTCATACCGAAAGCAATCAGGCCGTTGGTAGATGCCTGTTTGAGCAGTGAAAGGATGTTGTTCATACTGCGGAAATCAGCGCTGATGATACTGAACGCGACGAACAGAACGATGAGAGCAATCATTGCGCCGAGGTTTTGAAGAATGTCGCCGATACGCGGCCGACTGAGCGTTTTTGTATTCATTTTAACTTTCCTCCCGTCGCCAGTGTCATGATATTTTCCTGCGATGCCATTTTTTCGCCGGCAGCAGCTGTTTCCGGTCTGTTGTTCAAGATTCCAGCCATATGTCCCTCATGAATGACCATAACACGGTCGCTCATGCCGAGAATCTCCGAAAGCTCCGAGGAAACCATAATGACAGCGACTCCCTTTTCAGCAAGGGTATTAATGATATTGTAAATTTCCTTTTTGGCACCCACATCTACGCCGCGGGTGGGTTCATCCAAAATAAGAATTTTGGGTTCTGTAAAAATCCATTTGGAAAAAATGATTTTCTGCTGATTGCCGCCGGAAAGGCTGTCACAGCTCTCCTCCGGACCGGAACAGCGAATGGTCAGTTCCTGCACAGCTTTGCGGGCAAGTTCCATATCCTTTTTCTTGTCAATCACGCTGTGGTCGGAAATACGCCCAAGGTTTGTAAGCGACACGTTTTCACGAATGCTTTTTTCCAGCATCAGTCCTTCGGTTTTACGGTCCTCTGTAATGAATCCGATTCCGTAAGAAATAGCCTGCTCCGGCGAATGTACGGAAACCTCTTTGCCTCTTATCAGCAAGGTACCGCCGTCCCGCGGCAGATAACCGAAAATGGACTGCATAATCTCCGTACGGCCCGCGCCAATCAAGCCGGAAACGCCCAGCACCTCTCCGGCTCGGACCGAGAAGGAAACGTTTTGGAACACGCCTTTTTTTGTGAAGTCCTTGACCTCCAGCATGGTGTCGCCAATTTTGCTGTGCCTTGCCGGATACCGCTCGCCGATTTCGCGGCCAATCATCATTTTAATCAAGCTGTCCATATCGGTTTCGCTGACTTTTTTGGTGCCGATGAACTGTCCGTCCCGCAGGACTGTGACGCGGTCACAAATTTCAAAGATTTCTTCCATTCGGTGGGAAATATAAATGGTAGACACGCCTTTTTCTTTTAGTTCACGCAGGACACGGAACAAAACGCGTGTTTCTTCCAGCGTCATAGCTGCAGTCGGTTCGTCCATAATGATGACTTTCGCGTCCACCAGCAGTGCCTTTGCTATTTCAATCATTTGCTGCTGTCCAACGGAGAGTTCGGACATAGTCCGGTCCACCGGTATGCTGACACCCAAGCGGTCCAGCACCTGACGTGCCTTCTTGTCCATCGCCGCCTTATCCAAAATACCGAATTTGCCGTGTATTTCTTTGCCGAGGAACAAATTTTCACGCACAGTCAAGTCCGGTACGGAGTTCAGTTCCTGATAAATAAAAACAATACCGGCTTCCTCTGCCTGTTTTGGGTGCGTGTAATTCACTGGTGTGCCATTCACCAGCACTTCACCGCTGTCCCGCGTATAAACACCGGTCAGGATTTTCATCAGCGTGGACTTGCCGGCGCCGTTTTCGCCCATCAGGGCGTGAATCTCGCCTTCTGCAATATCAATCTCTGCATTTTTCAGGACCTGATTGCCGGAAAAACTTTTGTTGATGCCTGTCATTGTAATATGCACAATATCACCTCAAATCCTTACCGCTGCAGCGCAAGACGGGTATGCTGGACTTCTTCGATGGTTGGTATGGCAACCGCCGCACCCTTACGGGAAACCGCTATGGAGGAAGCCACGGAAGCCAGCCGCAGCGATTCTTCCACTGGACAGCCGCCGGTCACGCACGCCAGGAAAAAGCCCGTGAAGGTGTCCCCCGCTCCTGTGGTATCCACAACAGGGACCTTATAAACACCGTGTTTGACCGCTTTCTGGTGGTTCTGATACAGGGCACCGCCTTTGCCCAATGTCAGAACGATTTTTGCCCGCGGATACTTTTTCAGCAGCGCACCGGTTATCTTTTCCGGTTCCTTTTCGCCGGTAAGACATCCGCCTTCAATTTCATTCAAAATAAAGTAATCGACTTTGTTCAGTGGTGCCTGCAAAACAGCGTTATCAATCGGAGAAGGATTCAACGCAATTTTCATTTTTTGTTCAAACGCTTTATCAATGATGTGTGAAACAGCATTGGTTTCGTTCTGCAGCAAAAGGATGTCATCTTGACCAAAATGACTGAAAACAGAGTCAATAAATGCATCCGTCAGTTCCCCGTTCGCGCCATGACTGATAAGGATGCAGTTCTGTCCGGAGGGGTTCACCTGAATCATGGCCATGCCGGTTGCTGTACCGGTGCGGTCAATATAGTCCGTATGTATGCTGTCCTTTTCCAGCAGTTCCACAAGCCGCCCACCGTCCGGACCAATTTTGCCGGCCTGATAGACCTGTGCACCGGCCCTTGCAAGTGCCACGGACTGATTCAGTCCCTTGCCGCCCGGCAGCAGGTCCAAGTGTTTGGCCGCCAGTGTTTCGCCCGGCTGAACGAAATGGTCTACTTGGTAAACATGGTCGATATTCAGGGAACCAAAATTCAGTATTTTTCGCATATTCGACTCATTTCCTCCCTTATGTGCTTTCTTTCGGTGCCGGACCCGTACTGCTGCGGACAACCAGTTCTGGTTTAAAAATCAGGTTGTCTTGTGGCTGGTCCGGATGATCAAGCATCTGAATGAGTTTTTGTACAGCACCCGCGCCAATATCATAGGCCGGCTGTTTCATGGTGGTCAGCGGCACCCGCATAAGCTGTGAAAACTGCAGGTCATCAAAGCCAACAACTGAAAGCTGCCGCGGAATTTGAATGCCCTGTTGGTCTGCCTGCTGAAAGACACCGTACGCCATCATATCGTTGCAGGCAAAAATACCGGTTACATGCTGTTCCAACAGTGCCTTCGCAAGCTGATAGCCTGTAGAGGTATGGTAGTCGCCCACTTTCATCAGCATAGGGTCAAACGTTATACCATACTCCTGCAAAGCACGGATATAGCCAAACAGACGCTTTTGTGAGGAAAGTTCCCCCATTGGGCCGGAAATAAAGCCGATTCTCCGATGCCCAAGTTCCAGCAGGTGCCGAGTAGCCAAATAGCCGCCCAGTTCGTTGTCCACCAACACACTTGGAGCGGCAGAACCGCCCTCAGGTGCTTCCACCGTGCGGTCAACCAGCACAAACGGCTTTTCTACCTGCTGCAAAATCCGAAAGCACTGTGTGTCTTTGCTTACCTGTGAGCTGACCGACATGGTAAACAGAATGCCATCCACGCCGCGGCTGGCCAGCACATTGATGTAATCCGCATCTTTCTGTGGGTTATCGTTAGTGTTGCACAGCATCAGACTGTATCCGCTTTTTTGGCATGCCTCCTCGGCACCTTTGGCAATCTCAGCAAAAAACGTATTGGTAATGTCCGGTATAATCAGCCCCAGCGTCTTTGTTCGCCGAGTAATCAGCCCAACTGCCATTTGATTGGGGTGATAGTTCATCTCTGCCGCAACTTTCAAAACAAGGTCACGCGTTTTCTGTGAGATTCGCTCACACTTATTGTTTAGGACCAGTGAAACTGTAGAGGGCGACAGCCCCGTTTTTCGGGCAATATCCCGAATTGTAACACGCATACCCGTTGTTTCACCTCTGTTCAAAGCAGACAGCCATGCAGACATATCCGACTGTCCAACTTACACAATTTTAAAATACAGCGGAAAATATATTTGGTAATACGTTTGAATTAAGAATACAGCGTACAAGCTGTTTTGTCAACATCTTTTATAAATTTTTCTGTGGAAGTTTGTACTTTTATGCACTATGTAAAACATTGAAGTCGAAAATTTGTTATCTATGCCCTATATTCCTTTGGCTGAAAATGCTGTATAATGGTGTAAATTTATTATTAAAACGTTTTATCTTGTTTGTTGAAAGGAAGGTTTTCATTCTCATGACAAAAAACGGTATTTTAAACCCACAGCTTTGTTCGGCGATTGCTGGTGCCGGACATACTGACTATTTCGTGATTGCTGACCCTGGTCTGCCCATTCCGGAAGGCATAAATGTCATCGACCTGTCGCTGGTGCGCGGCGTTCCCTCTTTTCTGGACACTTTAAAAGCCGTTTCCGGAGAACTGGTTGTGGAATCCTACATACTGGCGGAAGAAATGAAAAATATCAGCCCTCGGCTGCACGACGAAACCTGCTCCGTTTTGCAGGGGCTGCCGCACAAATACGTTCCGCATGAGGAGCTGAAACAGCTGCTGCGCCGCGCAAAAGCGGTTGTTCGCACGGGAGAAACTACTTCTTTTGCCAATGTCATTCTTGTCTGCGGCGTCAATTTCTAAAATACAACACAAAAAATCTCAGCGGATTTTACACAACTGCTGAGATTTTTTATTTCCGTATTTACTTTGAATAGGCATGTGAGGCGGCCATGGGAACCGTATCTATACGCAAATGCAGTGCCTGTTCCGGACAGTTTGTGATAACCGCATCGACCTGCTGCCGAAACAACTCCTCCATCACCGCCGGTTCATCCGCCGTCCATGGGCGCACCGCCAAACCGCGGGTATGGCACTGCGACATCAAAGCCGTATCCCGCAGCAAACTGTCTTTGGGGTGAATGGCATCTGCCACCAGCCGTGCGGCCAGCTTCCAGACGCGTGCAAGCGGCACTTTATAAAGCAACGCTGTTTTGCTCTGTGGGGAACGGCGCTTCAGCTCCCGCAGAAGAAACGGATTAAAAGAGGAATAGAAGACGCGTCCGCTCATACCGGCAGATTCCTCCAGTGCAAGCACTTTTGGGATAACCGCATAGCCGTCGCGGCTGCGTCGATTTTCTTTCAGCTCCACATTCACCAACAAATGGGTAGGCTCCAGCAGACGGTATACTTCCGCCAGTGTCGGAATGCGTACACCACCATATCCCTGCCGCCCCGCGGAAGCGTCCAGTGCGCGCAGCTGTTCCAGCGTCATTCGGTTCACCCTGCCTTGCCCGTTGGTTGTACGGTCCACAGTATCGTCGTGAATGACCACCAAGCGGCCATCGGTGGTCAAGTGTACATCCAGCTCCACGCCGTCCACGTGAAGAGCAGCAGCCTTTTCAAACGCTGGCAAAGTATTCTCCGGTGCCGCAAAGGAAGCACCTCGGTGTGCAAAAATCTGTACTGCCAAATTTGTCCCTCCTTATCCGTTTCATTTTATTATAACACGAATTGGTAAAAAAGACCGCCGCTAAGGGCTGTTGTTACCCTCGGCGGCGGAGTCTTTTATCTATCTGTCATGGCTGAAAAACAGGTTTATTCAATGGTGATTTCGGTCGGCAGCGGCTTTGCCGCTTCTTTCTTCGGCATGGTCAGTGTCAAGACGCCGTTCTCAAAGCGTGCGGAAATTTTATCTGCCTGTACGTCAGAAACATCGAACGAACGGCCCATACTGGTCACACGGCGCTCACGGCGCACATACTGGCCCTCGTTGTTTTTCTGTTCATTTTCTTCTTTGTGCTGTGCGGTCAGTGTCATGCAGTTATCCTTGACGTTGACCTTGATTTCGTCCTTGCGGAAACCAGGCAGTTCCGCTTCCAGAACATACTGGCTACCCTCGTCACGGATATCCGTGCGGCACGGCAGGACGCTGTTTGCGTGGGCGCCAAAGAAGTCGTCATCGAAAGGACGGAAGAACTGCTGCTCGAAAGGAATTAAGTCAAACATGATGAAAACCTCCAGTTTTTGCTCTGTCTGCCCGGTCTGGCGGGCGACACAAGTGATTTTGTTTTGTCTTTTGGGTCTTTCCCTTTGACAACTTCTATAATACGCAGAAACTGTGAAGTTTTTTTCTCTATTTTATGAACCGATTGTAAATATTAGCAGTCATCATTTACGAGTGCTAATATTTTGCGACTTTTCTGCGGGTCTGCCGGACCGAATTGAAAAAGGCATAAAACAAGCCGGACATACATTCTGCGGTATGTCCGGTTTGTTTTTAAGTCTTCTTTGTAAAGTCAGTTGATAATGAGGTCCTCTAAGCGGCGCTTCGGGACGTAATGCACGTCGTTTTCATCCCGATAATAATTGGTGTCATCGTTCTTGACTTCGGTAAGAATAATCGTTTCGTCCGGCTTGCCAATGGCAACAACCAGCATAGGAACCAAATTGGGTTTGAGGTCCAGTGCTTTGGCAACTTCTGCGGGGCTGAAGTTGCCAATCATACAGCCGCCCAGTCCCTTTTCCACAGCCACCAGCAGCATAGTCTGCGCAACGATTCCGACATCCCGCTGATACCGCTGCAGAGAACTGTCAACATTTGTATCCTGACAAATGATAATAAATGCCGGCGGGCAGTGACCGGGATGTGGCAGCTGTATGGGCTGCAGTGCGCGTGCCCAGTGCGTCAGCGGCTGAATCTTTGCCGTCTGCTCTGGTGTACAGGCAAGATAATAGCGCAGCGGCTGACGGTTGACACTGGAAGGAGTCAGCCGGGCGCAGTCTACCAGCTGCAGCAGCTCGTCCCGAGAAACACGGCGGCTCTGGTCATAGCCGCGGTAGCTTCTGCTTTTTTCAACCAAATCTCGAATCATGGTGCTTCCTCCTGTCTATTTGGATAGATTATCTTAAATGGATTCTCATGGTATATGTTCGTCCCGACAAATGCGCTGTACGGTAAATTTGCCCTGCAGCAGCGCTGTATGCATACCGGCTGTTGGTCCAAGCCACTGGCCCGTCAGCAGCAGGTGAGAAAGTCCCGGCAGGCGGCCGGTCAGCGGTGCTGGACGTGCCTGTGCAGTTGGAATAAATGCCGTACAGGAGCCGTGAAAATTGTGGAACCGCCGGGCATAGTCTGCCGGTGTATGGCAGCCGAGGAACTGTACCAGCCCCTGCATTTGCGGAAAATGTTTTTCCAGCGCCTGCCGTGTACTGTCTGCCAGCAGGCGGATTTCTTCCCGATAAGCCGCCTGCTGGCCAGCCAGTGCCTCCCAACGGCGGAATGCCTGCCGTCCCGCAATGGGGAAATCAACCGCCAGTTCTGCCCGGCCGTTGAATACAAAAGTCGGGTCATTGCTGAACTGTGTCACCCTCAGGCGGCTGATGCCGTCCCCCTCCGCCGGAATGACATCGGTTGGAAACGACAGCGTCCGTTCTATCGGCAGGGACTCCTCCGGCGCGGAAAAGAATAGGCGCACCAGGGAGCAGGTTGTATATTTTTCCGGCATGCAGTATCGGTCCTGCAGCTTTTTCTCCATACCGTACCGGTCCTGCAGCAGGACACGGCAGGCATAGGCCGGGTCACACGCCGCAATCACCCAATGCGTCAGCATATGTTCTCCGCCTGCCAGCACAATGCCGCGTGCCGCGCCGTTGGCCGCAATGATTTTTTTCACGGGGTCTTTACAGCGCAGCTGTCCGCCCTCTGCCAAATAGCGTTTCGCCATACGGTGTACAATACCCGCGGAGCCTCCCACCGGCACGGCCAAATCGCCGCTGAGAAAACGAGAATAGGAAAAGACCAGCTGTGCCAATGTACTGCCCGGCGGCAGCACTTCCCGAAAAGCACAGCGCAGTGCCGGATGATGAAACTGCTGCGCGTAGTCCTGCAGAGAAACTGTCCGCAGCCGCAGCAGCAGACGGCCGCTTTCAGTGCCGGCCGCACCAGCCAATGCTTTCAAAGGTGAAAGCAGATCCGGCGGGCACTCCGTTGCCGGGCGGAATGCCCCTGCCTTTTCGACCGCCGTACAAAACCGCTTCAGCTGTTCCCTGTCCTCCGGACTGCATGCCGCTGTGCTTTCCAGAAATTCATTGATGTCCCCGCAAAAGTTCACGGTGGCACCGGCCTCTTCCGCCGTGAAAAAGCTGTCCGGTGTAACAGGCAAAGTATCCTGCAAACCGCCGGTTTCCTGCCAGCAGCGGTACAGCGGCGTATCTTCCCGCACACCGTTCAAAAAACGCAGTGTCGGTTCCAGCGATACACCGGCGGTACGCAGCGGTGCACACACGCCGCCAATCTGTGGTAGCGCCTCATAAATCGTTGTACGAAATCCGTGCTTCTGGGCATAAATGCCCGTGGAAAGGCCCGCGATTCCGCCACCGATAATTGCGATTCGCTTTTGTCCCTGCAAGAGAGCTTCTCCCCTCTCTCCATATACGGTCAGTCGTTCAGAATTTTTTCAATGGTGGCACAGATTTCCTTCATCTTTGCCGGAATATCAATATGCTGCGGGCAATGCTGCGCACAGTTCCCACAGCCGATGCAGGCGGAAGCACGCTGTTTTTCTGTCAGCGCTTTGTAAGCGGTCAGAAAATCAGTTTCCCGATGAGAAACTTTATATTCGTTGTACAGTCGGAACAGTGTCGGAATTTCCACACCAGAGGGACATTCCATGCAGTATCGGCAGCCCGTACAGGGAATGGTCAAATACGCCCGATACAAATCCACCGCCTGTCCCAATGTGCGGCGCTCGTCCGCGGTCAGCGGGTGAAAATCGGACAAAAGCTGCACATTATCCCGAACCTGTTCCGCACTGTTCATGCCGCTCAGCATGGTCATCACGCCCGGCAGAGAAGCCACAAAGCGAATTGCCCAGGAAGCCAGGCTCGCCTGCGGTTCCGCCGCTTTCAGCAGTTTTTCCGCCGCCGGACACAGCGCAGCCAGCGCACCGCCGCGCACCGGCTCCATAACGACCACAGGAATGCCGCGCTCGGCCAACAGACGATACTGCTTTTCCGCGTTCTGTGCTATCCAGTCAAAATAGTTGAGCTGTATCTGGGCAAAATCCCAGTCGTAGGCCTCCAGAATCTGCTCCAATACCTCCGGCGTATCGTGAAAAGAAAATCCCAGCTGCCGGATAGTACCCTCCGCCTTTTTCTGCTTCAAATAGTCCAGAATATGAAATTTACGAAACTTTTCCAGCATATGCCGGTCCAACCCATGACAAAGGTAAAAATCAAAGTAGCTGACGCCGCAGCGCACAAGCTGTGTCTGAAAAATTTTGTCTACCTGTGACTGGTCCGTCATACTCCATGCGGGCATTTTGTCCGCCAGAAAGTAGCTTTCCCGCGGGTATTTGCGCAGGGCCTGCCCGATAAATTCCTCCGACAAGCCGTCGTGGTACATATAAGCCGTATCATAATAATTGACACCGTGGGCATAGGCGTAGTCAATCAATTCCTGTGCACGCGGCACGTCAATCTCCGGTTTGTCGGACTGCAAACGGGGTAGGCGCATAGTGCCAAAACCCAGCAGTGACGGGTGTGCGTCCGTATTTCGGTATCCTCTGGAAATCATACAATTCCTCCGTTCTCTTCAAGAACAGACAGCGGCCGACTGATGTGCCTGCCACATTCTTTTGCTGCCATTTAACTGTATTGTATCGCTCACCCGCCCTGTTTGCAAGCGGAATCCTTTGCTTTTTTAAGCAGCCGCATTATAATAATGAGCAGGAATATTAGAGATACAGGAGTGAACGATTTTGTCAAAAAATATCTGCGGGCGTTTTGCCCCTACCCCCAGCGGACGAATGCACCTTGGCAATGTGCTGTGTGCCCTGCTGGCATGGCTTTCTGTTCGGCAGCAGGGCGGGCGCATGGTGCTGCGCATAGAAGACTTAGACGCCATGCGCTGTCCCAGGCAGTACGCCGACTTGCTGGAAGAAGACATCCTCTGGCTGGGGATTGACTGGGACGAGGGTGGGAGCAAAGGCGGACCGCGTGGCCCCTATTATCAGAGTGAATGTGCACCGCTGTATGAAAAAGCGCTGCAAAAGCTGCGGGAAAAAGGGCTGCTGTACCCCTGCTTCTGTTCTCGTGCACAGCTGCACGCGGCCAGTGCTCCCCATCTTTCAGACGGACAGGTTCTTTATAACGGACACTGCCGTTCCCTTTCCGCCGAAGAAGCCGCGCAACTGTCCAAAATCCGCCGGCCGGCCGACCGTCTGCGGGTACCGGACCGAACCATTACCTTTGTGGACGGCTGTCAGGGGCCTTACACCGAAAGCCTGCCGCTGGAATGCGGCGATTTTCTGGTGCGGCGTTCAGACGGTGTATTCGCCTATCAGCTGGCAGTGGTGGCGGACGATGCACGAATGGGTGTTACGGAAGTCGTGCGTGGAAAAGATCTGCTCTCTTCCACGGCACGGCAGATATACCTGTTTGAACTGCTGGGATTCCCGCCGCCGCACTACCGTCATATTCCACTACTGCTTGCGCCGGACGGACGGCGGCTTTCCAAACGTGACCACGATTTGAGTTTGGAAGTGCTGCGCCAAAGTCTGCCGGACGCTCGCCCGCTCATCGGATTGCTGGCTTTTTTGTGCGGTCAGCTGCCCCGGCCGGAGCCAATTTCTCCGCGGGAACTGCTACCGCTGTTTTGCTGGGACAACGTACCAAAGGAAAATATCCGTATTCCAGCGCAGTGGTACCAGACGCCGCCGCAAAACTGGAACATTTCTGCACTGCGAAATCGTTAGTACATCTTTATTCTTTATACACGAATTAGTTCATAGTCACTGCTGCCGAGCCCCATTTTTACGCCATGCTGAATCATCACTTTCCAGTTGGTTGTGGGGTGCAGCGCCGTAAAGTAATCGCCGCAGGAACGGTCACTCTGGTCCAGCAGGCTGCCGGGGATAACTGGCTGACTGTTGACCGCGCGGGCACAGGCGAGGTCCAGCGCCACCGGGTCGAATGATGCAAACATACCCACATTTGGCACGATAGGCAGGTCATTTTCCGCATGACAATCGCAGTTCGGCGAAACGTCCACAACCAGACTGATATGGAACTGCGGGCGGTTGTGCAGCACGGCCCATGAATATTCTACAATTTTCTTATTTAGAATATCATTGGATTCGTCTGAAGCCGGCAGAACCGCGTCCCGCGGGCAGGCACCAATGCATCGACCACAGCCAACACATTTGCTGTGGTCGATGGACGCCTTGCGGTCCGCAATGGTAATGGCACTGTGTGCGCAGTTCCGCTGGCAGGAACCGCAGCCGACACACAGGCTTTGGTCTACATGGGGCTTGCCGCTGCTGTGCATCTCCATTTTTCCCACGCGTGAACCGCAGCCCATGCCGATATTTTTCAGTGCGCCGCCAATGCCGGTAGCTTCATGTACCTTGAAGTGTGACAGTGAAATCACCACGTCTGCATCCATGACCGCGCGGCCGATTTTTGCCTCTTTGACATATTCGCCACCCTCTACCGGCACCAACTCTTCATCCGTTCCCTTCAGGCCATCCGCAATGATTAACTGGCAGCCAGTCGTCATTGGGGAAAATCCGTTTTCATTGGCCGAGTCCAAATGGTCCAGCGCATTTTTCCGGCCGCCAACATACAGGGTATTGCAGTCAGTTAAAAAAGGCTTGCCGCCCAGTTCCCGCACGGTGTCGGCCACCACTTTTGCATAGTTTGGCCGCAGGAAAGCCAAATTTCCGGGCTCGCCAAAGTGAATTTTAATCGCGGCAAACCGCTTTTCAAAGTCGATATTTCCAATGCCGGCCGTTTTCAGCAGCCGGTGCAGCTTCTGCGGCAGATTTTCCCTCAGTGTTACGCGCATATCCGTAAAATAGACTTTTGATTTTTCCATGGTGCAAAAGCTCCTTTCCTTTTCAAAGCATCTTTATATTATTTTTATGTACAAAAAGGCCCGCATAAAATCGGCAAATAGCCGGTCTTATGCGGGTTTTACTTTGGCGGAGAAAGAGGGATTTGAACCCTCGCGCCAGTTTCCCGACCTACTCCCTTAGCAGGGGAGCCCCTTCACCACTTGGGTATTTCTCCATGGGTGAAAACACTAAAAACTGTTCAATTTATAACAGAAGAATTCTATGGCGGAGAGGAAGAGATTCGAACTCTTGGTCCCTTGCGGGATCACTGGTTTTCAAGACCAGCTCCATAAACCACTCGGACACCTCTCCATAACATCACAAGTGCGTAATAAATAATACCATATCACATAGGTTTCTGTCAAGCCTTTTTTCGTTTTTTTCCGTAAAAGACTGAAAGAAGTACTTTGCCATTTCCTCCACAGAAAAACGGTGCCATCAAAAGGTCAATTCTTTGTACAGCTCAACAAAGTCACTGCAGACTCTCAATTGATATAAATGTCACATAGATAACTCATGAATTAGATGTTTTCAATATAATTGTTTTGTGTTATGCTGTGAGTGAAGAAAACAACGGGAGGAATTGTTTTGAAAAGGGACTTTCATTTTTACAGGCAACTGTTTGCGGCCACTTTTTCCGTAAGCGCCTTTACATTTGGCGGCGGATATGTGATTGTGCCGCTGATGAAGCAAAAGTTCTGTGATACACTACACTGGATTGACGAAGATGAAATGCTGGACATCGTCGCTATTTCGCAGTCACTGCCCGGGCCAATGGCGGTAGATGCCTCCGCGCTGGTCGGTTATCGGCTGGCTGGAATTCCCGGCGCGCTGACCGCGCTGCTGGCAACTGCCCTGCCGCCGCTGGTGATTTTGTCAGTTGTTTCCCTGTTCTATCAGGCATTTAAGTCCAACCGAATTGTGAACGCGGTTTTGAAAGGAATGCAGGCAGGCATCGCCGCAGTCATTGCAGATGTTGTCATTTCCGGTGCAGTGAAAACGGCTCGGTCCAAAGAGACACTTTCCATTCTGATTATGGCGGCCTCTTTTATTGCCATCTATTTCTTAAACATAAATGTTATCTGGGTAATTCTCGCGTGCGGTGCTCTCGGCGGCATTTTGGCCATGGTACAGATGAAACGGAAGAAGGCGCCAAAGGCATGATTTATTGGAAACTTTTATGGAGTTTTTTGCAGGTGGGGTTGTTTAGCTTTGGCGGCGGCTATGGCATTTTGCCGGTCATTCAGCAGCAGGTGGTTACAGAGAACCACTGGCTTACGATGCAGGAATTTACGGACGTCATCACCATTTCGCAAATGACGCCGGGACCTATCGCGCTAAACGCCTCTACTTTCGTCGGTATGCGTATGGCCGGCGTTTTGGGGGCCATTCTTGCAACATTTGGGTGTATCTTCCCCACTGCCGTGCTCGCACTGATTGTCGGCCATTACTACTATAAATACCGCAGTCTAACGCTGGTGCAGGGAATATTCAGTGGGCTGCGGCCGGCCGTCGTGTCGCTCATCGCTTCCTCCGGGCTGGCCATTTTGTTCCTTGCACTGCTGGGAACCAGCACGCTGTCTCTCGGCGCTTTTTCGCATATTGACTGGCGGGCAGTCATCCTTTTTGCCGCCTCTCTGTTTGTTCTGCGCAAGTGGAAGCCGAACCCTGTGTACATCATGCTGGCTACCGGTGCAGCTGGTGTTCTGCTTTATCTGTGGAAATAAGCACACTTGACAGCACAAAGTGAAAAATTATATCAAAATTCCCTCGCAGTGGTTGATTTCATGCTGAATGATTTGCGCCGTCCATCCGGTAAAGGTCTTATAGCGCGTCTGGAACTCCGCAGTCTGATACTGTACCTTAATGGACTTCCAGCGCTTAGTTGTGCGTATGCCGGTAAGGGACAGACAGCCTTCCTCGGTTTTATATGGTTCGGATTTTTTGATAATCTTCGGATTGAACATCACCATATATGTACCGCCATTATCGAAGGCAATAATGCGCTTATTCACTCCAATCATGTTGGCCGCCATACCGACACAGATGTCCTTATGGGCTTCCAACGTTTCCAGTAAATCCGCTGCCACACCCAAATCATCTACCGCGGCCGGTTCTGCCCTTTGTGTCAAAAACGCTTCGTCTTTCATAATTTCCCGAATCATTTGTTTTCTCCTATCTGCTGTAGGGCTGCCAACAAAAAGGCAGCTTGTCGCTTTCACAATATTGCTAAGTCCGCACAGCGCAACTCCCCTGCCGGATAAATCTATTCTATCTCACACCGCCCCAAACGGCAAGAATCTTCTTGGAATCAGACAATAGGAAAGCCCCGGAATCGCATGATTCCGGGGCTTCTGTTGGTCGAGGTGACAGGACTCGAACCTGCGACATCATGGTCCCAAACCATGCGCGCTACCAACTGCGCTACACCTCGATATAACAACAACGATATCTATTATAGAAAAAAAACAGACAAATGTCAAGATATAAAATTCTTCACACACTTTTCATGCGAAAACTTATAAACTTCTTGAAAGGTGTTCACTGGAATGGTAAACTAATATTGTACGTCTGTATTCAACGTATTGGGGAAAGGAATGCTGTGCTTATGGCAACCAAAGAAAAAATCCGGGTTGTCTGGAAATATCTTACTTCCCGGGAAATGATTTTGTATATCGTTTTTGGGTTAATAACAACCGCACTGAACCTTGCCATTTACTTTGTGCTGACGGACATTGTCCTAATGGACAAGTCACTGGCCTACTTTTTCGCGTGGCTGATCGCCATGCTCTTTGCCTTTGTTACGAACAAAAAGTTTGTCTTTGAAAGCAAAGCAAGGAAGCTGAAGGCCGTTCTGTACGAATTGGGCACCTTTACCGGCGGGCGGCTCCTCACTTTCGCAATCGGCGAAATCCTCATCACCGTTTTCGTCAAACAAATGGGACAGTCCAATTTAATTTGGAAACTGATTACCAATGTTATTGAGATTGCCGGTAACTGGCTGATAAGCAAACTAATTACTTTTCGAAAAAAAACGGACTGAGGTCCGGTTTGGAGGATAAGAACATTATGAAAGCAACAGAAAAAACAATGGACACAATTGTGTCCCTGTGCAAAAACCGCGGTTTTATCTATCCGGGCAGCGAAATTTACGGAGGCCTATCCAACACCTGGGACTACGGTCCGCTGGGTGTGGAATTCAAAAACAACGTGAAAAAGGCATGGCTGAAAAAATTTGTACAGGAAAGCCCTTACAATGTCGGCCTCGACTCCGCTATTCTGATGAATCCGGAAGTTTGGGTGGCTACCGGCCATGTGGGCGGATTTTCCGACCCGCTGATGGACTGCAAAGACTGCAAAACACGCCACCGTGCGGACAAACTGATTGAGGACTTCACCGGCAAGCCGGCCGATGGCTGGAGCAACGAAAAGATGATGCAGTTCATCAAGGAAAACCACATCAAATGCCCCAACTGCGGCAGTGAAAACTTCACGGACATTCGTCAGTTTAACCTGATGTTCAAAACCTTTCAGGGCGTCACAGAGGACGCAAAGAACACCGTTTATCTGCGTCCGGAAACCGCGCAAGGTATCTTTGTGAACTTTTCCAACATTCAGCGCACCACACGCAAAAAGCTGCCTTTCGGCGTATGCCAGATTGGCAAGAGCTTCCGCAACGAAATTACCCCCGGCAACTTCACGTTCCGCACCCGTGAATTTGAGCAGATGGAATGTGAATTCTTCTGCAAGCCGGACACGGATCTCGAATGGTTCAAGTACTGGAAAGACTTCTGCGAAAACTGGCTGCATTCTCTCGGCCTGACCAAAGAGAACCTGCGTCTGCGCGACCATGAGAAAGAAGAACTCTCCTTCTACTCCAAGGCAACGACCGATATTGAGTATCTGTTCCCATTCGGCTGGGGCGAACTGTGGGGGGTTGCCGACCGCACAAACTATGACCTGACTCGTCATCAGGACCATAGTGGCAAAGACCTGACCTATTTTGACGCGGAAACAAATGAGCACTATATCCCCTATGTCATTGAGCCTTCTCTGGGTGCGGACCGTGTAGCGCTTGCTTTCCTGTGCGACGCCTACGACGAAGAAGTTGTCAACGCAGAAAAGAAGGACACCCGTGTTGTTCTGCATCTGCACCCGGCACTGGCCCCCTTTAAAGCTGCTGTGCTGCCGCTTTCCAAGAAGCTGAAGGAACCCGCACAAAAGATTTATGCGGACCTGTCCAAGCACTTCATGATGGATTACGACGAGACTGGCTCCATCGGCAAGCGCTACCGCCGTCAGGACGAAATTGGCACGCCGTACTGCATTACCTATGACTTTGATAGCGGCGATGACGGCTGCGTCACTATCCGTGACCGTGACTCCATGAATCAGGAGCGCATTTCTATCGACAAACTGACCGACTGGCTGCAGGAAAAGATTGATTTCTAAAATACAACATAAATAAGAAAGCAGAGAGGCCGCTGTACCACAAAATGTGATACGGCGACCTCTTTTATCATACTGTCTGTTTTATAAGAACGATTTATGCTTTAACCATCAAATCGCAGATGTCATTGCTGAAAGAAACCGGGTCCTCAATCTGTACGCCCTCAATCAGTAGTGCCTGTGTATACAGCAGCTTCGTATACTTTTTCAGCGTATTCTGGTCCAGCTTGTACAGCGCTGTGAGCTTCTGGAAAACCGGATGATTTGCGTTGATTTCCAGCACCCGCTGTGCCTTGACCTTTTCCCCACCATTGTTCGGCATCTGATTCAGCACCTTTTCCATCCCCATGGACAGGGCACCATTTGTGGACAGGCAGACAGGGTGGCTCTTGAGCTTTGTGGAAAGGATAACTTCCTTCACTTCACCATTCAGGGCGTCCTTCATGAAGTTAAGCATATCCTTGTTTTCTTCCACTTTCTTCTTAGCGGCCGCTTTTTCCTCTTCGGTCTGCAGGTCAAGGTCATCGTCTGAAACAGACTTGAACTCTTTGTCGTCGTACTTCATCAGAGCACGCAGAGCAAACTCGTCCACGGGGCTGGTCAGGTACAGAATCTCGTACCCCTTGTCCTTAACCGCCTCGGTCTGCGGCAGCATATCCACTTTGGCGGTCGTTTCACCGCAGGCATAGTAAATGTTCTTCTGGTCCGGCTTCATACGGTCCACATACTCCTGCAGGGTAACCAGTTTCTTTTCACTGCTGGAGTAGAACAGCAGCAAGTCCTGCAGCAGTTCTTTGTGCTGACCGAAGTCGCTGTAAACACCGTACTTCAGCTGCAGACCAAAGGCTTTATAGAACTGCTCGTACTTTTCGCGGTCGTTTTTCAGCATATTCAGCAGTTCAGACTTAATCTTCTTTTCCAGACGGCCCTCAATAATATGCAGCTGGTGGTCATGCTGCAGCGTTTCACGGGAAATGTTGAGGCTCAGGTCCTGGCTGTCGACAAGGCCGCGTACAAAGCTGAAGCAGTCCGGCAGCAGGTCGGAACATTTGTCCATAATGAGCACGCCGTTGCTGTACAGCTGCAATCCCTTTTCATAGTCACGGGTGTAGTAGTCATAGCTGGCGCGTGCCGGAATAAACAGCAGTGCTGTGTAAGTAGCTACACCTTCGTTGTAGCTGTGAATCACCTTAAGCGGGTCCTCATAGTCGCCGAACTTGTTTTTATAGAAGCTGTTGTACTCTTCCGGCTTTACCTCGTTTTTGTTCTTCCGCCATAAGGGGACCATGGAGTTCAGTGTTTCCACTTCGGTATAGTCCTCATACTCCGGCTTATAGTCCTTAGGAGCATTTTCCGGCTTTGGTTTTTGGCGGCTCTTCTGCATATCCATGCGAATAGGATAGCGGATATAGTCGCTGTATTTCTTAATGAGGTTCTTAATCGTGTACTGGTCAAGGTATGTGTCGTAATTGTCGTCGTCTGTATTGTCCTTCAGGTCCAGTGTGATTTTTGTGCCGCGCTCTGCTTTTTCACAGGGGTCCACAGTGTATCCCTCCGCACCGCTGCTCTGCCAGCACCATGCTTCATCGCTGCCGTAGGCTTTGCTTTCCACTGTAACCTGCTTTGCCACCATAAAGGCCGCATAAAAGCCAACACCGAACTGACCGATGATATCGATGTTATTATCGTTCTTTTTGTCTTTGTTTTCCTGCTTAAAGGCGAGGGAGCCGGACTTGGCGATAGTGCCGAGGTCCTTTTCCATGTCGTCCTTTGTCATGCCGCAGCCGTTATCCTCAATAATAATTTTGCGGCCCGGTTTGTCCAGTGCAATGTGAATTTTGAAATCGTCACGGGAAAGGCCCGTGTCGTTTTCCTGCAGGGACCGATAATACATCTTATCTATCGCATCACTTGCGTTGCTGATTAGTTCGCGCATGAAGATTTCCTTGTGCGTGTAAATAGAGTTAATCATCAAGTCCAAAAGACGTTTTGACTCTGCCTTAAACTGTTTCATTGCAATACCGCCTCTGATTCTTGTTTTTAGCACTCTGCTTCGTCAAGTGCTAAATCCATTGTAAACCATTCGCTGGAAAATTTCAATAAACAAATTGTGAATACTTCGTCAAAAACGATTTTTGCCTTTTTATGCCGCTGCATTTTGCTGCGGCGCGAACATTCTGCGGAACACAAAACGCACCAGCGTTCCCTTGTTATTTTATTTCTGTTCGGAAAATTTGCATACCATCTCATATTCACCGGCATAGCTGCCGTCCCGATAGCGAAATGCATTGGGCAGCATCCCATAAATTTGGAACCCAAACCTGCGGTACAGGTGAAAAGCGCGCAGGTTAGTATCCACCACACCCAGCTCCACCTGTTCCAGTCCGGCTCTCTGGGCTGCCTCCAAACACGCCTGCAGCAGCGCGGAGCCAATGCCCTCATTCCAGTATTTCTGTTTTACGGAAATGCCGAAATCACCGCGGTGACCACAGCGGGAATGCACTTTATCCGTAAAAACACTCGCACTGCCCGCCAGATTTCCGCTGACAAAAGCAGACAGCATAATGCTGTGCGGGTCTGCCTCCACGGCTTGCAGAAGGTATGCTTCCTTTTCCGGTGTATCGCATATCTCGTCCGGATAACGCGCCATAAAGTCTGTTTCTGCGGAAGTAATACGCTGATGCTCTAAAATCTCCTGTGCATCTTCTGCAACAGCGCTGCGCAGAAGGCAGTCCTGTCCGTCTTTTAAAGTAATTTCCTTTTTGTACCGCAATGGCATTTCTCCTCTCTTACAGGACCTTTTCAATTTCGTGACGAATGGGAATATCAAAGTCGCCGGTCAGTGGAATAGACGGCTTTAACCGGCATGATGCCTGCACGGCATTGCGGAAAATCTGCACCATGTCAAAGCCGCGCTTTTGATAAAAGCACATGGCATGGAGGTTGTCATTGGTTGTTATCCGCGTCAGCCGGCCGCATCGCCGAGGTCAAACAGTCTGCATCGCACCGCCATTTTGGTGGAAATTCCCCTCTCATAGCATTTCCCCTTTCGTACCTTTTACTTAATTGTCTTATAGGAATTAAAAGACGCGATGTGCGGACGGTGGCAGTTCCGGGTCGTAGCAGCGGCCGGTTAGGCGGTGACAAATGCATTTTTACTGTCTGCTTCGTTTTGCATCTTCTGCAGCACAGTCATTTCCAAAAGGAACTTTCTTTCTGCCCATGATATGTGTGATGTCAGCGCAGAAAAAAAGGCCGCTGTGACTTTTTCCCTCGTCACAGCGGCCTTTTCTATACAAGACAAGAAAGAAAAATCAGGAAAGCAGCATGCGGTCGTTGTCCAGCTCATGGCCTTCTGCTGTCTGAAAGCGTTTAAGAAGGTCATCCACTTTCAGATGCTTTTTCTCTTCCCCGCCAATATCGAACAGAATATGTCCGCTGCCCATCATGATGATACGGTTTCCCAGTTCAATGGCCTGCCGCATATTGTGCGTCACCATCATCGCTGTTAAATTCTGTTCTTCTACAATTTTTTTGGTCTGCTGCAACACCGTATCCGCCGTTTTCGGGTCCAGTGCCGCAGTGTGTTCATCCAATAGCAGCAGCTGCGGCTTCTGCAGTGTTGCCATCAACAGTGTCAGTGCCTGCCGCTGGCCGCCGGAAAGCAGTCCAACTTTACTGGTTAGGCGATTCTCTAGTCCGAGGTCCAAAACTTTCAGTCTTTCTTTATACAAAGTGCGTTCTTCACTGGTAATGCCCCAGCGCAGGGTGCGGGATTTTCCACGGCGGTAGGCCATTGCCAAATTCTCTTCAATATTCATATCTCCGGCTGTACCGCGCATAGGGTCCTGGAACACGCGCCCCAAATACTTTGCACGCTTGTGCTCCGGCAGGCGGGTAACATCGACGCTGTCCAGCACGATGCTGCCGCTGTCGCATGGGAAAGCACCTGCAATTAAGTTCAGCAGCGTACTTTTTCCAGCGCCGTTGCCGCCAATAATGGTCACAAAATCGCCGGGCTGCAGGTGCAGGGTAATATTTGTAAGCGCACGCTTTTCATTGACAGTCCCTTTGTTAAATGTCTTGCATACATTTGTCAGCTGCAGCATCTTCTCACTCCCTTTCGTCCGGTTTGTTCGCTTTGTACAGGCCGTCTGTGCCGTCCGGCACGGGTACCGGTTCCTGCTTTTCCCTGCGGATAGCATTCCAGCGGGTAACGTCCTTTTTCACTTTCGGCACAAACAGTGCCACTGCTACAATGATAGCGGTAATCAGCTTCATGTCCGTGCTGCGCAGACCAAAGAACAGAACAATGGCAATCACCGCACGGTAAATAATCGAGCCCAGCACCATACAGATCAGCCGCAGCATAAAACTGACGCGGCGCCCCAGCACCACTTCGCCGATAATGACGGACGCCAAGCCGATAACGATGGTGCCAACGCCCATATCCACAGAAGCGGAACCCTGTACCTGTGCGAACAGGCCGCCGGAAAGCGCCACCAGTCCGTTGCTGATAACCAGCGCAATCATCGTCATACTGTCAGTGTTAACACCCAGAGAGCGCACCATGTAGGGGTTGTTGCCCGTTGCACGGATGGAACTGCCCAGCTCCGTACCGAAGAACCAGTACAGAAGCACAATAATGGCTGCCGCCAGAATGCCGCCCAGAAGCAGCTGGCAGTTTTTGGGGCTTAGGCTGGGAATCCAGTGCCGCACAATGGTATCCACCGTATCTACACCGTTCAGCGGAACCATGGCACCGCCCATAACGCGGATATTGATGGAATACAACGCTGTCATTGTCAGGATACCGGCAAGAATGCCCGGTATTTTCATTTTTGTTGTTAAAAAGCCTGTAATAAAGCCGCACAGCATACCGGCACCCATCGCCGCCAGCAGTGCCACAAATGGGTTGACACCATGCAGCCCGACCAGCATGGCCGCCACGGAACCGCCTGTGGCGAAGCTGCCGTCAACGGTCATATCCGGAAAATCCAGAATTCGGAAGGTAATGTATACGCCCAGCGTCATAATGCTCCATATGACGCCCTGCGCCACTGCGCCGTGCAGTGCACCGAAGAAATTTGCAATATCCATAAAACTGGTCTCCTCATTTTGTAAAAATTCCTGTATGGCAATGGAAATACCCCGCAGCCGCAGCCGCGGGGCACCCCTATGTGACTTTCTAAGTTATGCAGCGCTGCTTACGTCCTTGCCGGTTTTCATCACGCTGTCCGGCAGAGTAATATTCAGCTGTTTTGCAACAGCGGAATTATAAGAAATATCATAGTTTTTCAGGTATTCAATCGGCATATCCGCCGGCTTGCTTTCGCCTTTCAGGATTTTGGCCGCCATGGCACCGGTCTGCTTGCCCAGCGCTTCATAGTTAATGCCAATCGTCATCAGGCCGCCGTTGGAAACCATGCCGCTTTCTCCAACGAAGACCGGCAGCTTAGCCTGTGTTGTTACGCCGGTGACCACTTTCATACCGGAAGCCAGCATATTATCAGTCGGAATATACACCGCCTGCACCTTGCCAGCCATGGACTGTGCCACCTGCTGGATTTCATTCGCCGCAGAAACAGTGAATTCCTTATACTGCAGACCATTTGCCTTACAGGCGGCTTCTGCCCAATCCGCCTGCAGCTTGGAGTTGGTTTCACTGGAGCAGTACATAATGCCGACGGTCTGCACCTTCGGAACAACCTGCTTCATCAGTTTAATCTGCTCATTAACCGGCGTTTTATCGCTGGTACCGGTGATATTGCCGCCGGGCTTTTCGTTGCTGTCCACCAATTTGGCCTCTGCTGGGTTCGTAACAGCAGTGACAACAACCGGTGTATCTGTAACAGCCTTAGCGACAGCCTGTGCAATCGGTGTTGCGATGGCGAGGATAAGGTCCGGTTTCTTGCTGGACAGGGTATTTGCCACGGTAACGCAGTTGGGCTGGTCCCCCTGTGCGTTCTGTACATCATATATAACGTTGCTGCCCTCTTTAAAACCAGCAGCCTCCATGCCCTCTTTAAAGCCTTTCAGGGAAGCGTCCATCGCCGGATGGGTCATGTACTGTGCCACACCAATGGTATACTGTTTTGCGGTGCTGCCAGATGCTGCCGTGCTGCCGGATGCGGAGCTGCTTCCACCGCAGGCTGTCATGCCTGTCAGCACTGCGGCCGCCAAAATGGCCGCAAGAACTTTTCTTCTCTTTTTCATCATGATACCTCCAGTTTTCTGCTGGCCGCGTTTTCAGGCGCTTTAACGTTTCAATGGCATAAAGTCATTTACATATTACACAACATTCCACAGAATGTCAAGCATAGGTACTTTGCTTTTTTGCCGGAATACCGATATAATAGAAACAGAATTACCGAAAATACCGTAAAAATAAGGAGTGCCTTGCTTATGACTGCCAGAATTTATATTTACGATACACAGGGACAGAACGAACCGGTGTGCTCTCTGACTCCCGAACCAAGCGGCGCTGACGATGGCGGCCGTGACTACACCCTGCCGAAGGGCTACACGCTGCAGGAAGGCCAGTTTTCCGCACCCAACGGCAGCACCTGCTACCTGCAGATGCATAACGGTGCACCGCTTCTGGTGGACAACGCAAACAAGCTTGCTTTCCTGCTGGAGCAGGAGCGAAAAATGGAGCAGCGGCGCAAAGCCGCCGGCCTGACACGCCTGCAGCTGGCGGACCAGGTGGGGCTGACCCAATACGATATTTACAGAATGGAGCACCACGAAGTGGAGCCGAGCACAGCGGCTCTTGGAAAAATTGCCGCTGTACTGCACTGTGACACAATCGACTTAATTTAAGACTTGTCACTGCTTAAAACTTGTGCTATAATAAAAAAGCTGTTCTGGCAGAGGTTTCATTCCTCTGTTGAAAACTTTTTTATGCGCTTGTAGCTCAGCTGGATAGAGCGTTGGACTCCGACTCCAAAGGCCAGAGGTTCGAATCCTCCCAGGCGCACCATACAAAACCCGCACGGTTAAGCCATTTTTGATGGTTTGACTGTGCGGGTTGTTTTTATTGCAAAATGTCATTTGTTGTTTATTTGTTGTTTATAACGCAAAAAATGCCCTCAGCAGGCAGCCATTTCAGGCCGTCCACTGAGGGCACTATGCTATTCTTTCTTAATTTCCTTGCTTATCTGTTCCAGCAGTATATAAATTTTCTGCTGGTCTTGCACCAGCGCAATCAAATTCTGACTGAATGAGTATAGTATAGCGGAGGCGCGATGCCAACATCATGTTAGTTACATTCACATAAAAAATACCCCTCAGTGGACGGCCTGAAAATGGTCGCCTGCTGGGGGGTACTTTTTATTATCTCTAATGTGAATATCCGTCACATGTTTTTATTTTGTATGGACAGATTCTCATAACTCAGTGCCCGCTGGCTGTCACCGAAACCTTTTGTCGTCGGATCGGTAAGCGCGGTCCACACAGATGCAACAATGGAAACCACAATCACCGGGTTGCTGACAGCCCGCAGCAGGGCACCACCCAGCGTTTGCCACGTCGTCATATCGGCCCACTGCAATCCCAGCCCTACAAGGATAGGCGACACGATGGCTACCGCAATCTGCGCCCAGAACAGCGGATTCTTCATACGGACTTTCCAGTTGATTTCCATTATGTACCCCCACTAAAAATGTATTTGTGCCAACAGCAGCGCGCAGAGTCCGCCGGCGAAAGCCGTTATCAGCGTTTGCACGAGCAGTTCCCATCGGTTAGCAGGCTTGCTTGTAATTACTTTTATGCTGCCCTTAACTTCTGATATGTCTCCACCCATGCTTTTCATTTGCTCCTGCATGGCCGCCATTGTTTCAGCTAAATTATGTATGTCTTTGATTTCTTCTTCTAGTCCGTCTATTCTGTGGTGTGCACTCTTTGCACTGTCAAGCGCTTCCTTTGCCATCTCCTCAAATCCCGTCACATTTGCGCCTCCCTACTTGCACAACGCGGCAAAGGTTGCCTTGCCGGCCAAACCATCAACCGTCAGCCCGGCCGCACGTTGGTACGTCCGAACCGCTGCTTCCGTACCGGCGCCGAATTTGCCGTCGATGCCGGCAGAGCCGACACTGTACCCATGTGCCAGTAGGGCGGCCTGCAGGGACAAGACGCTTTCGTTGTTGCTGCCGTGCCGCAGGGTATGGACAGCTGCCGCTGTTTTTGGTCCCCAAATGCCATCCACGGTAAGTCCCGCGCCATAGGCTTGATTACATCCGCGCTGGACACTGGCGGTTGCCGCCTTGCGCGTAGCGGGTCCCCAGTATCCGTCTGTCTTGAGTCCGGCACCGCGGGCATTGTACCATGCCTGCGCTTGCCGCACCAAAGAGTTGCCGGTGGTCTGGGTCAGAGCAGCCGCGGTATCAGCGCTTTTTGTCCAGCCATTTAGACCCTTACGACGTACTAGCTGCGGATAATCTATGTAGGCCACGTCCGTATCGCAGCCGCATGTGCCGATGTTGGCGCCGGGGCAGCTGCCGCCGGTTTCCGGAAAATTGTTTTGCCAAATGCCGCAGGGCTTGTCCGGTGCAGATACGCCCGGCCGTGCATACCAAAATTCATAGGCTGTCAATTGTGCCGGGTCAATCCGGTTGTCGTACCAGTCTTTGTTAACATAATACCCGGCCTTATATCCGGCCTTTTGTAAACCGCTGCATACTGTCTTAATAATTGCTGTGTTGGTCACTCTGGACGGAATGCCGCCATTGCGTGCTTTGTACCCATCCGCATCTTCCATATCCAAGAAGATTGGGTACTGCGGATGATGGCCGCGCAGCAGCCGCAGCATATGCTGTAATTCACTTTGTGCGCCGGAAATCGTGCGGGTATAACTATATAAATAAGCGCCCCAGGGAATTCCGAGGCGCTCACACTCTCTTACGTTTCGCTGATACTGCACATCATCCTGCGATGTACTGTTGCTGCCATATCCCAATTGAATAATGGCAAACTGCAGTCCGGCTGCTTTTGCTTTGTTCCAGTCCACACAGCCATTGCAGTAACTAACATCAATTCCTTTGATGCTCATAAACATCACCCTCCATAAATCAGGCCAACAGAGGCTTAAAACAGCCTTCACTGGCTAATTTTTCGCATAAATTTAGCCACCCTGTTGAAGAGCGGCTATTTTTCATCAATCATATCACTGATTGCACTTATTTCCGCCGCGGAAAAGTTAGTCCCCGCAAGGTCGGTGAGCTTAATTTTCCTTATGCTTATGTCCGCTTCAATGTCAAGCAGCAGTTCAATGTCTTTTTTAAAGCTTTCCTTGGCGTCTCCGTCCTTAAACTTTGCAGACCGTCCATCGCTTCCGACTGCAAGGTTTCCGCCCTTATCTTTCTCACAGTATTTTTCAAGGAGCTTCCTCCGCTCTTTCTCATAGATTTTCAGTGCCGATTCGGCCTTATCGATATTGCACGAAAGCGCGTAAGATACTTTCACTGGCAGCTGCTTCTGCGCAACCTGGTGCATGATGTCGATGTTTTCAACAAGCCTGCGGTTTGCGATTCCCATTATGTAATGCCCTCCTTAATTATTTCCAAAAGCCCCATATGTCCCAGTGAATTTCTACCGGCAAATCGGTTTGCTGTGAACCGGAAACAGTGCGGTAATATAGTGTCGAGACAGTATTGCCGTCCGAAGACGTATTCTGCACTGTAGTGTTTGCGCACCAAACAATCCCGGATGTGGCGAATGACACATTTGGCGCGTAAGATTTCGATGTGTCAATTTGTACCGGCAGTACAACCGACGTGTCGTTCGTGTCCGAATGGAACCACATTGTTTCACCGTATTTCACTGTGTAGGCAATATCCTTTTTATAGGTGCCCCACTCATGTACACGGCCATCGGCATACTTTTCGTAATGCGTATTTCCGATGCTGTCGTCCTTTGCAACCAGCATCGGCGCCCAAAGCATACTGCCGCCAGACGTTTTAATGCCCGCCTCGTCAGTATCGAGGCACAGCACCGGCTCGCCCGGTTGCAAGTTGCCAACAACCAAATCACTTTTATTTCCTCTCCGGATAAGTATCTTTTCCTGTGTAACCGCCATTTTAATAGCCCCCTTAATTATTTCCAGCGTCCCACAATCAAATAAGAAAATCCAAATATTAGGTTGGTTACTTTCAGTGGGCTTTGGATGTCGAATATCAAGGTCTTGCCGTCACTATTGACTCTCTCATTAAACGCGGTTAAAAGCCCACTGGAAGTAATTGTTACGTTAGCGTATCTATTGCCGACAAATGCTGGTGAGGTAGTGGATATGGTGAGCGTCCATCCTTTTTCCCAAAATATGCTACCATAAGCGGTTGATACATTAACGTAGTTACCCCCGGAATATCCCCACCAAATAAGCGTACCATCATCGTATTTATGATAATGGAAGTTTGTAGTGCCATCGTCCCAGTCTTCAGCACCACGGTATATCCCGTTTGGTTGAATCGATAAAATGGGGCCAGAACTCCCAATTGATATTCCGTCACCACTTCTGCCATTGTTCATCATAAAAATGCTATTAATTCCACTTGATATATAGAGTGTATTGGACGGTGAAGCCGTTGTAATTGCGTCTTGCCCAAAACTAATACGGTTTTTCCCGGAAGCGTCAGACATTGTTATCCAGTCATA
>ENA-UOOE01000178-UOOE01000178.1-fermentation-metagenome-genome-assembly--contig:-NODE-178-length-66513-cov-16.205002_pt1 | contig 66513 bp, 69 predicted proteins | sample MGYA00245776_ERZ724021 | MGnify/ENA primary metagenome ERZ724021 (study PRJEB28704, sample SAMN03018321) | fermentation metagenome | biome: anthropogenic terrestrial biome; feature: soil; material... | reverse complement strand
ATTTTGTATTCAAGAAAGAGAGTGAATAATAAACATGGTTGAGAGTATGAAATTATCTTTAAAGTATATAAAGAAATTTTCCACAAGAACCTTTGCGATATCATTAAGCATCATATTAAGTATGCTTTTGATAGTAGGTGTGGGGATTTTATCCCAGAGTGCAAAAGTTTTGGAAGTTGAATATCTTAAATATGATAATGGAAATTTTCATGTAGTATATTCAGAAATAAACAAAAAACAGTTAGAAGAAATAAGAAACACAGAAGGTATAAAGAATATAGCTGTTAAATCATTTTATGATGGATTTAATTATAATGACATTCTATTTATTAGTTTGAATTGTGTTGATGAAAATTATCTTCCTATAAATAATTCCAAAATTATAAAGGGCAGGCTTCCTAAAAATGAAAATGAAATAGCTTTGGAAACATGGGTTATAAGTAATTTGGGAATAAAACCAGATTTGAATCAAACTATAGATGTGAAACTGGAAAACAGAAACGAACGGAGACAGTACAAACTTGTTGGGATAATTGAAGATATAGTCCGAAACAAAACCGCAGGAGTAACTGAAGGCATAGTAGGTAGATCTTCTGAAGAAACGAATACAAATGGATTAAAAGCTTATGTAGAATTTAATGAAAATGTAAATATAATGAATTCTATAAATAATCTTTCAAAGAAAATAGGTTTAGATAAAGATCATATATATAAAAATAAAATGCTTATAGATGTATTAAATCAGACGGGAAAGATAGATAGAAATATGTTATTTTTTTCTGTACTTGTATCTTTTGTATCTGCTATTGTAATATACAGCATTTTTAATATATCAATGTATCAGAGAATAAAAGATTATGGAATAATAAGGGCAATAGGAGGAACCAAGGCTCAGATATTTAAGCTTATACTGTCAGAATTGTTGATAATATCTTCAGCAAGTATACCAATTGGTATACTGGTAGGAATTTTAAGTGCCAAGGGACTCAGTTCTATATTTGGAAAGTTGTTTACCGAATTTGAAATAAGTAATCTTAAAATAATTATACCAAAAGAGATAATATTATTGGCAGTAGTACTTGTATTGATTTTGATAATTATTATATCTGCGTGGATATCATCAAGAGTATTAAAGATATCACCAGTGGAAGCCATATCTAAAAATTTTAAAAGTAATAAGAAAAGCACAAAATCAATTTTCTCTGTGAATGTACTGTCTAAATTTATATCATTTAATAAAATACTTTCATTTAAAAACATAGAAAGGGATAAAAAAGGCGCTTTAATAACCGTATTATCTATGACAATGGGAAGCATTCTTTTTATGGTTTCAAGTTATTATGGAAATATACAACAACAGCAAATAAATGAAAAATTAAAAATAGGGAAAATGTATGATGATTATAAATTAGTTACAAATGGCAATCTTGATATGAATGCCGGACTTAGCAAAGATGAGGTAAAAAAGCTGAAAAATTTGGAAGGAGTGAGAGAAGTAGTTCCCTACAAGACATTATACGGAAGAATATTTTTAGACAAAGATATTATTTACCAGAATTTTATAGAGTTTTTAAGGGACATGAACAGAAAAGAGGAAGGTGCTATGATATTTATAAAGAAAGATGAAAAAAGTTCCAAAATGGTAATGGTAAGTACTTTGTGGGGACTTAATGATGAGTCTTTAAAAAATCTCGACTCGAAATTATTGGAAGGAAATGTTGATTTAACCAAGATGAAGAAAAAACCTGTTGCCATACTGTGTACCCCTTTTAAGGGAAATAGAAAGATAATAGATGCAAATGTTGGAGATACCATAAGAGTTTCTTTCAGAAAAGACGGAGAGCCAGTAAAAGGATTTTGGACTATGGAAGATGAAGGAGAATATGTGGAACAAGAATTTTTAATAGGAGGGATAATTACTTATGATGATTTTCCCACTTCTGATGACTATTATTCAGCTTATGGGTTAGGAGCAGATATGATTGTGTCAGAGAATATTTTTGATAAGCTAAGCGGATTTAAACCTTATAGAATAATAACAGTAAATAAGGAGAAAGGTTATGACAATAGAGGGCTTGAAAAGAAAATTATTAGTATAGCAAGGCAAGGAAAAGGAGTTACGGTAAGGGATTTTACTACTCAGAGAAAAGAAATGAATAAATATGGAGAAACGAAAATGACATTTTTATATGTTATATCATTGGTGCTGTTTATAATAAGCATGTTTAATATAATAAATAACATAAGCTATAGTCTGATATCAAGGACAGGAGAATTCGGAATGATAAGAGCTGTAGGGCTTACAAATAAAGAATTCAGACAGATGATAAGAACGGAAGGGATATTCTATGGAATGGTTTCAAGTATATTTTCACTAATAATAGGGATATCTATAGAGCATAGACTTTATGAGTATCATATATGGTCAATTGAAAACCCGAGATTTATTTTACAGTGGAAGACTTATGTTTTAGTAGTATGTGTAAATATACTTATAGGATTGTTATCTACTTATATTCCATCAAGAAAGATAAAAAAATTATCAATAGTCGAATCTATAAATGCTGTGGAGTAGAGAATTCATGAAAGAAGGGCTTAATTAAAGGCTGTAAAATTAAATAAGACCTATTAGAAGTATGATAATAATATTATTATAGATTATCGTTTTAATACTCATTTTTAGTTTATCCAGATTCGGATTTTTTCCTTACGGCACAGATAATGCATTTCTCATAAGAGCGAATAGAATTATAGAAAGAGCTAAAATTATAATAAGTCAGTAAGGAAAGATATGCTATATTTTCGTTGACATTTTTGCTCTTCTAATATATTCTTGGACTAAGAAATTAATAATATTAATAAAGAGTAATTAATTTAATAGATAAAATCAGGAAAACGATTTATTACATTAAAATAAATATTTAGAGTCGTGAAAAACAAAAAAGATACAGGGGGTATATCATATTATAAGGAGGTATTGTAATGAAAAAAAAGACAGGAGCTTATATTACTTTTGCTGCAATTATATTGGCTGCTATGCTATTTGATTTTAGTGGTAAGGGTTTTTCTTTGAGACAAGATAGTACAGTTACAGAAATTGGTTCGTATACTATAGACCAACTGACAAAAGCAGTACAAGAAAATGACGTGAATCTTGTAAACAAAATAATAAAGAGTAAATCCGTAGATATTAACGGAAAGGATTCGGAGGACAAATATCCTATAGAAACGGTACTTGTAATGGGCAACTGTGATATGGCAAAGATTTTATTGGAAGCAGGAGCCGATCCCTATGTTACAACTTCCGACGGAAGAACAGTATATGACATTGTAATGAAAGGAGATAATAAATATTTAAAGGAAATTTTTAGGGAATATAAAAAATAGAGAAGAAATAAGAACAATAAGGTCCGCATATTTTGAAGGTGCGGGCTTTTTTTATTGTTACCAATAAATGCTATAACAAAATTGCACCATCTGATGTGAAGAAAAGCAATCTTTATAAACACATAGCTTTGATATATTATAATATACAGAAATACATGTAACGCATGAAAATTATAAATAGTAAACATATTGCACCATAGAAAGGGAGAAAAGGTTATGTATGTTTTAAATGAAAGGCAAAGTGCTATAATAATGGACTTAGTCAAATCGAGGAATCCTGTTACGGCAAAAGCTCTTTCTTTTAAATACAACGTAAGTATCAGAACTGTCCGCTATGATATTGAAATTGTCGAGAAATGGCTTTATGAAGGAAAGTTTAACTTTGTGAGAAAACATGGGACAGGTATGTGGTTAAACGTTACCGATAAGGAAAGAGAAAATATAAGAATAAAACTTCACGGCACAGACCCTTATGTTAAATTTTTTTCTAAGGATGAGAGAAAGAAGATAGTTATTAAAGAACTATTGAAAAGTTTATCTCCTGTTAATAGCGAATATCTTTGTGAGAAAACCGGAGTGAGCAAGACGACTTTACTGGAAGACATGAGGGAAGTCAGGGAGATGTTAAGCAGAAAGGGAGTTTTTGTGGAAGGGAAACCCGGTATAGGATATGTACTTGAAGGAGATGAAAAAGATATCAGAAAACTTATCAGCCAAATTTTGCTATCGGATTTTGACAGATTTGAATTGATAGATATATTAAATGAGATAAGTTCTTCGAGGCAGATAGACCTTAATGACATTAAGAAAGATTTGAATTTGGCTCATAATATTAATATCGAAGATATAAAAGATGCAATAAGTTCAAGCAAAAAAATTTATGATTTTTATATACCTGACAGTTCGTATATTTCCCTGATAGTTCATATTGCCATCGCGGTGGACAGACTATTAAGCAATCAGGAAATTAAATTGTCCGCCGAAAGAATAAACCTGCTTCAAAGTTACAAGGAATATAAATTGGCAAAAGAAATATCATTAAATTTAGAGAAAACGTATAATATTTCAATTCCGGAAGCGGAAATAGCAAATATAACTTTTCACCTTATATCGGCTAACCTTAAAATGAATTATTTTAATAATAAAAATATCTATGACTCCAATGATGATTTAATCGACGCGGTCAATAATATGATAAATTATTTAAAAAATAAATTGGTACTTCCGCAAAAGAGTTTGGAAAGTTTAAAGGTTGATTTATTGTCCCACTTAAAATTGACCCTCAAAAAAATAGAACTGAATATCCCTAACGAAAATCCTCTGCTGGAACAGATTAAAGAAAATTACAGAAAATATTATACTTTGACTGAAGAGATTGCCCCTATATTTAAAAGAAGTACTGGTATTACTCTAACAGATGATGAAATAGGATATATTACTTTGCATATTGCTGCTCACGGAGAATTCAACAAAGAAAATATGACGAGAAATGTACTGCTGGTATGTACCACGGGAAAGGGAACAGCAAAAGTATTAAAAGCTAAATTAAAAAGAGATATGCCAGAATTGGTTGTTAAAGATACGGTTTCTATTTTTGATTTGGAGGATGGTAATGTTCCTTTAGAAAACATAGATTTTATTATAAGTACTTTCCCGGCATCGGATATAAAGGTACCTGTAATAGAAGTCAATCCAATTATTACAGAGAAAGATATTTCGAGAATCAGAAGCCGTATATACGGGGAAGACTACAGAGTCATGCCTTATATGTTTACGGAAGACGATTACCTGCTGGATTCTTTAATGAGCGTAGTGAATAAATATGTTGATTGTGAAGATCAATATAAGTTAAGAGATGAATTAGGTTATGTAATGGAATTTATAATAAATCATTCCTCCGGAGATAAGGTTTTCAATAATTTCAGTTTAAATAAATCGTCTGAAAATATAGCCTTGATTATGGCAGATATAGGAGAAATGTTGGAAGAATTAAAGGAATATTTAAAAGGTGAAGAAAGTTACTCGAAAATTTGGGGCTTGGCTATACACTTAATAATGGCTATACCTCGTTGGAACAGTAAAAAGGGGAAAAACTATGATGATTTCTCCAAAGATATCATGACAGAGAAGGAAGGAAAGATATATAAAGTTGTATCGCATTATATAAATAAAATAGCTGATAAATATAATATATTTATTCCGGAAAATGAAATTATTTCCATTGTTAAATATTTTGAATAGAGGAGGTAAGAAATTGGATTATAAACAGGTTTTAATAAAAGGAGCAAAGCTGTTGGATTTATCGGAGAAATACAGATACGTAAAAAAGGATGTTCTCATAAAAAACGGTATAATTAATTCTATTGAAGATGATATACCGTATCTTTCAAATATGAAGTTAATCGATGGAAAAGGATATAATCTTTCTCCCGGGTTCATAGATATTCATACTCATGTATATCCTGAGAAGACAAGCCTTGGAATAAAAGCCGATACCGTAGGAGTATATAATGGGGTTACTTCTTTGTTCGATGCGGGAAGTCAGGGCCCGGTCAATTTTGATGATTTTCGCCAAAACGTTATATTGAAAAATATAACGGACGTATACGCTTTCTTAAATATTGCAAAGACCGGGTTGGAAAAAGAAAGATATGAGATAGCGGATTTATCCAATATAGATTTAGATATGGTGAAAGACGTTTATTACAAAAATAAGGATTTTATAAAGGGAATAAAGGTAAGAGCCAGTGCCAGCTGTGTAGGAGAATTGGGAATAAAGCCTGTAGAATTGGCAAAAAAGGTGTCAAAGGAGCTTGGTATTCCTCTTTTAGTCCATATAGGGAATCGTCCTCCTGATATAGATGATGTTTTAAATTTGCTGGAAAAAGGAGATATAGTTACTCATACCTTCCACGGCAAACCAAAGGGAATATTGGAAAACGATAAGATAAGGCCATCATTTTTAAGAGCACGAGACAGAGGCGTTTTATTTGATGTAGGCCACGGCACTTCAAGTTTTAATTTCAACGTTTTCAGAAAAGCCTTTGATGAGAAATTTTATCCTGATTTAATAAGTACAGATATTTATAAAGATAACTATAATGGTCCGGTTTTTAGTTTGGAGCAGACAATAAATAAACTTATCGGCATGGGAATGACTATAGAAGATTGTATTTATAAAGTTACTTATGTTCCTGCAAGACATTTAGGATTAGATAAGGTGGGAAGTTTAAAAGTCGGATTTAAAGCTGATTTAACCTTATTTAGGATAGAACAAAAAGAAAGGACTTATGTGGATTCGGAAAAAAATTTGTTGAAGACTTCAAAAGGTATAGATATTGATTATGTATTAAAAAACGGAGTTTTAATTGAATCAGGGAAAAATTAGGAGGCCGCTGTTATGGAAATATTAGACGAACTAAGAGAAAAGCTAAACATTAATGACGACGAATACAAAGAAATGGAAAATATAATTAAAGGTATGGAGAAAGTTCTGAATACCAAAGGTATTTACTTTAATGATCAACTGAAAATAGGATTTTATTCTCATATGGTCAGCTTTGTAAGGCGGTTGAAAAACAAAGAATTGGTTACAGACGCAGATTCAAGTTCAGTATTATCTCAAATAAAGAAAGAAAATATGGATTTAGCGTCTGACCTTATAAAGCCTCTGTTTAAAAAATACGGCGCTGATTATAACAAAGAGGAAATAATATTGATAGCTATTTATATACAAACGGCAAGTAAAGATTAAACTTTATTTTTACAGATAAAAATTACTAAAGATATTTATGGAGGAGGTTAAAAATATGGGGAAACAAGTAGTGGTTGTAATCGGAGATAGACTTGGAAAAGGACAAAAAGTAGCTAAAGGGGTAGAAGCTTCAGGAGGAAAGGCTATCTGTATTCCGGGAATGGGTGCTGATATGAAAGTCGGAGACGTAATGAAGGAAAATAATGCAGATTTCGGTATCAGCTTTTGCGGAAGCGGTGGAGCAGGAGCCTTGATGGCTTCAAATAAATACGGCTTTAAGGCAATTCACCATCTCAGAAGTATAGAAGCGGGAGTTACGGCTATAAAGGAAGGATATGAAGTTTTAGGTTTTGGTTTTATGGATAGGGAGGAGCTGGGACAGAAATTAGCGGAAGAATATATCAAAATCCATAATAAAAAGGAGTAATAAATATGGAGAAAAGACAGTGTATGAAGGAGGTTGAAAAAAATTTAACCATAACTGCTCAGGGAAATTCCATAAAAACGGCTTACGGAAATATATTTTCTATATTGAGGAAGAAAGTTTACAGTGAAGTGGAAGGCCTTATTATTTATATGGAACCTTTAAATGTCTATGAATTGGAAGTTAAGAAACATTCTTATACCGAGAAGTTTTTAGGACTGTTTATGCCGAGGGAAAAGAATAACTGTGAGGTTACGGCAGAAATAGTTGTAAAAATAAAATATATTCAATGTTGAGGAGGTTAAAAGATGATAGGAATAATAATTAAATCCATTATTATCGGAGCAGTCGGCGGCGGAGCAATAGCTGCAGGTGCTTCAAGAATGTTCTATGCACCGGAAATTCAATCTATGGGCGCTTTCAGAACGTTGGGGGAATTAAATGCTTGTAAAGGAGATGCAGTTACCCACTTTTCCTTCGGCCTCGGCTTCTTTTTTAATGCCGCGGCCTCGGCAGTAGGTGCAGGAGCCTTGACTCAAGATGTATTTCACAGAATAATTCCGAACTGGGCGGCAGGAGTACTTTTATTGAAAAATAAATCGGTGAAAGAAACTTTAGAAGATCCGGCTAAAATGTTTATTTCCGGTTCGGTAATCGGAGCAGTAACGGTTTTATTCATGAATACCATAGCTTCGGTTATACCTAAAGTAGCGGCAGTAACGGCGAAAAATATTCTCGGACCAGCATCGGATCTGATGATTAATCCCATAATGCCTATAATATTTTGGTTGGCTGCATTGGATTCAGGCAAGATTACAGGAATATGGGCTACAATTCTCGGGGGATTTTCCCATATGATTATGGGAAATGCGGTACCGGGATTGGTCCTTGGGATATTGATAGGGCAATCAGTGGAATCAGGCGGGTATAATAAATCCGTTAAGATTATGATAGGAGTTGTTACGGTTCTTTTTGTTGTAATAGCGTATTTCAGAGGATTTTTTGATAAACTGGTAGGAATATTTTAAAGGAGGGGAAATGATATGGAAAAAGCTAATAATAGTTTTATGAGTAAATTCAGAAGTTTTTTGTTAAAAGATTCGACTTTTCCGTTGTTAGTGGCTTTAGCCGCCGCAGCTATTTTTGCCGGCACTCATATGTATGTTACTCATGGAGTTGGGGCCTTTAATGAAATATATATAGTCCAAATGCTTGATGAAGGCCTTCAAAAAGGTGATTATGCAGCAGCGGCGGCCTTTTCAACAGGATTTTTGATAGCAAGAATATTAGAGGGTCCGTTGGTTGGAGTATTGGATATTGGAGGTTCCTTATTAACAGGTGTTGGTATAGGAATTCCAGCTCTAATGCTGGCTTCCGGTATAAGAGGACCTATTGACAATTTTGGACTGGCTTTGATTACCGGAGGATTGATAGGATTAGCCATAGGAATAATAGTGATTGGTATAAGAAAATTGATGCCTAAAGGAATATCCTCTTCGGGGACAGATATAATGATTGGAGCCGGAAATGCAACGGGAAGATATTTAGGCCCTCTTATTATAATATCTTCAATATCTTACAGTATTCCTGCGGGTATAGGGGCTTTTATAGGAGGGGCTATTTTTTATAAAATAGACAAGCCCATTGCCGGAGGAGCAATATTAGGGGCAATGATATTGGCAAGTTTCTTCCCGATACCTGTTTAATAGACTAAAAAAGAGAGGAGAAATTATATGAGTATTTACAAAGATATGGGACTAAAAGATATAATAAATGCAAGCGGTAAGATGACTGTTTTGGGATGTTCTACTCTTGACAGAAGGGTATCCGATTATATGAGAGAAGCTTCCGACAATTTTGTTGAAATGGAAGAACTGATTAATAAGGCAGGAGAAATAATTGCCCGCTATATAGGAGCGGAGGACGTATGCGTAACGGTAGGTGCAGCGGCAGGAATAGCCATATCTGTGGCAGCAATATTAACAGAAGGGGATTTGGACAGGATAGAAAAATTACCCATATTTGAAAGTGATAAAAAAAATATAATTATACAGAAAGGTCATGTTGTAAATTTTGGGGCACCTATAGTCCAAATGATAAAATTAGGGGGAGGAAATCCGATAGAAGTCGGACAAGCCAATAAAGTAGAGAAATACAATATAGAGAATAATATTAATGAAAATACAAAAGCCCTTTTGTATATTAAATCTCATCACTGTGTTCAAAAAGGGATGGTGTCCTTAGAAGATATGATAAATATAGGTAAAAAACATAATATACCCGTTATAGTAGACGGAGCCGCGGAAGAAAATTTGAAAATCTATTTACAGAAGGGGGCAGATTTAGTTATCTACAGTGGGGGAAAGGCTTTAGCCGGACCTACATCAGGGTTCATTGCAGGGAGAGAAGATTTAATTGAAAACTGCAAACTTCAATATAAAGGTATAGGCAGAGTAATGAAAGTAAGTAAAGAATGTATTGCAGGATTGATTAAGGCTGTGGAAATTTACTTCACCGACGACCATAAGGCAAAAGCTCAAAAACAAAAAGAAAAGATGGAATGGTTAATGGATGAAATAAATAAAATAGAGGGTTTTTCATCTGTTATAGAAAAAGATGAATCAGGAAGGGAAATATACAGACTTAAAATTTCCGTAATACGAGAAAAATTAAATATGAGTGCAGAAGAAGTAATCAAATATTTAAAGAACGGAGACCCTTCCATATTTACGAGAAACCATTATTCAAATATAGGAATAATTTATATAGACCCACGGCCCCTTAATGAAGGAGAGGAAAAGATAATATTAAACAGATTTATAGGAATCGGTAAAATAGGGAAAGAAGGAAAGAAATAAATGAAAGGTAAGATAAAATTTTATAAAGACAAGATTGCATTAAATTTATTAGCAAGAGATGTAAAAAATGCCTCCGATATCAATGATACTTTAGAAGGACATGAAATTATCGGAGTACTTTCCGATAGGTTTGATAAGGTAGAAGATGGAGTTAAATATGTAAATGAAATGCTTAAGTATGTTTCTGCTGTTTCCGTAGGATTGGGGAATGGAAACCCCAATCAATGGGAAATGGCGGCAGAAATAGCCAAAGAAACGGATTCCGGTCATGTTAATCAGGTTTTCCCCACGGCAGGGTATACTCAAGGATTGTTAGAAGGTTCCGGAGCAAATAATACTTTAGTAAATGCTCTTATCAGTCCTACAGGAACAGTTGGCAAAGTAATAATTTCAACTGGACCTTTCAGCAGTAAAAATAACATTGTTGTAGACATAGATGATGCTTTACTGATGTTGAAAGACTGCAAAATAAAATCCGTCAAATTTTATAACATTCATGGGCTTAAACATATTAAAGAACTAAAAGAAGTGGCGAAAGCTTGCGTCAGAAATGGAATCCCTGTGATTGAACCGACAGGAGGAATAGATCTGTCAAATATTTATGAGATAGTCAGAGTGTGTGTGGAAGCAAAGTGTGAAAAGATAATACCTCATGTCTACAGTTCTGCTGTGGATAAGAAAACTGGCCTTACGGATTTAAATATAGTTAAAAATTTATATGATGAAATAAAGAGGGTAGTTTAATATATAAATAAAATATTAGTGCCATGAACTAACTTGTTAAACCCTGAGAGACTGTACAGAAACATATTTATATAATAATGCATTAAACCGACTTTCCGTACAGTCTTTAAGGGTAATTTATCCATTTCTACTTAGCCTGTTGTCCCCATATATTATATTCCTATTTCTTGCATTTTTGTTTACGAGGAACCTTTTTGATGAGGCAAGTAACGAATTCATCTGTGAATCCCGGAGAAATCCTGCAACAGTAAATTCTTTTCCGCATATAACAACCTGCTCTCCCACTTTTGCACTGCCATCTTTCATGTAGGATATGGGAATGTAGATTTCTCCAGGGGATACTTTTATAACTTTCCCGTCAAGGTCAAGGAGATAATCGAATTTTTCACTCTGTGTACATAAGCCGTTATCCTGAACACTATTTGCAAGTGAGTTTTTTCCAATTATAATCTGTGCGCCATCAATGTTGAGAAATTCAAGTACCTGGAATTCATCAACATTGCCGTTTTGTTCTGCAAAGGCCCCAAGCTGTGAAATATCAATTTCTCCTGAGTGCATCTGCATAAAATGCGGAGTTTTTGCTTGTTCCATTTTTAAAAGAATTTTTCCATTATTTATTGCTGTTTTCATTTTTTTTATCAAACATCTGCATAATATCCGTAAGACTTCCTTTTTCAGCGCTAAGGAGTCTTCCCACGTTGAAAATAAAAGCCTGTATACGTAAAGCCCTTTCTTCTTTTGTCATTTCAACCATATCATTATCAAAAATAGTATTCGTATATGCAACGATCATTTCCTTTAACAATCATATTATTAGTCGTAATCTTATTTAGCATTAATTATAAAAGGAAAGGGACTTTTGAGGAATTGGTATTAAAGGAATATTTGGAGACTTCTAAAGCTAAAGATTTTGATCAGATTGTTTTTTGGGCTGATGATTTTCATAAAACGGAAAACGATGCTGACAAGATTGATGAAATACTGAATAAATTTAACAGCCTTCAGGGAACGGAATACAAAGATGGTCCCAATGCTTGGTTCCTTTATACCATCTTTTTAAAGAACAGTACTACCGGTGAATCTTTAGCCGTTTCCGTAATGGAGGATAATTGGCTGTGGATTCATGAGGATGTACTTTCCATAACTGAAAATAAAAAAGACAACATAACCGAGATGAAATACGTAAGGACAGAAAAATATTTTAAAGTTACAGATGGAAATATAGATTATGATTATTTTGCTACTCTGATGAATTCTATTGATGAGTAAGGCAAATAGTTGAAAGCATATGACAATATATAAAATTGTATAAAAACTATCAGTACAATGATATGGTGAACGGCATCATAGACATGGAGATTTTGATAGAAAATATAAAATTTATGATATAATAATAGCAGAAAAGAGTGTTCAATATGAAAGAAATTGATACATTGCCTCCAAAGTTATTAAAGGAAATAGCTGATTATATAAGCTATGTAAAGTACAAATATGGAATAAATGATCAACCTATAAAAATAGATGAATTTACATTAGTAAGTGAAAAGAGCCTTGCAAAGGATTGGCTGAAACCTGAGGAGGACGAGGCATGGAAAGATTTGTAAGAATAGTATATAGTATGGCATCATCATGTCTCATCTAATAAAATTAAATATATTTTTAACTTAATGGGAAAAGTTACGGCGGCAACCTCTTTATGCCGCCGTTTGCTGTTGTATAAGCAAAAAACAAATGATAGCTTTAAATTTTGTTTCAAAACTGCCGTTTAAGCTTGATGCTTGCAATAGGCGTGTACAGCCATCAAAAGGAAAATTGGAATTTCAACTGCTGCGGATACCAGTATGACATCAGGCGTCCAAAGGCTAATTTGGCCAATATGCAAGTAGTTAAGGTCAGTCAGCTGATATAACAGATTATTCCTCATGCCAACTCCTGCTGATGGCAAAATAGAACTAATCCAGTTTTCACCCACGGCTGAATACGCAAATATGGGAAGCAAACACGATACAAAGGCAATCAGGATTACAGTCAGCGAGTCTTTGCATTTAGCTGACAGAAATAATGTGAAGCTGACCGTTGCAAGTAAAGAAAGTAAGCCGCCGACCGCTATAACAACTTGCAGTTGTCCGAGATTAAGAGCCGGGAGGCTGATAGTAGAGAATAACATTTGTATGGATGTTTTCATGCACTCCGTCCCAAAGGCAAGATCGGAAATGAGTAAATGTAAAAGGATACATACAACGAAAGTTACAACAAAAATCGTTAAAGCGGCCGCTACTTTCATAATTGCCAACCGGAAACGCCCATGCTTTGTGCAACGCAAAATACTGTCAGAGCCTGTCTGATATTCACTTGAAAATGTAGGTGCGGCAATAGCGGTACAAAGAATGACACATACAAAAATGAAAAATTCAATGTAATCAAAGGCATCCCTTGAATATCCGGCATATAACTGAAAAGGTGTTTTTACCTCTGCGTATTTTTTCACGGCCTTCTCTTGTGCAACTGATCCCTTTTGCTCTAATTGCATGTAATCTTTTAGGTGCTGCACAGTTTGCTCATAAAAGCGATTAAATTCGTCCGGAGAAATATCCTTTAAATCTGCCGCCATACCGGTTTTGGGGTCAGCAAACGCTTCTCGCACTCCTCTTCCTAAAAGTACGCTGATTGGAGAAATCTTTTCCGTATAGACATCAAACGGAAAATTTTCACTGTCAACGTCTCCATATTGGGAAACAGTGCTTTGATATGTTTTTAAGGCAGCTTTGAGCTTTTCGGGCGTGACTTTACCATTATGGACGGAACGAATCGATTTTTTATAGGCAATCGCCTTCAAACCATTTAATTCAACAATTTTCCCGTTATCGTCTTGATAATTGATGGATTCAAACATTACGGGAAGCCAAGCCATTGCCGCAGCCATTACTAAAGTAATAAGCAATAGAATCATAATGCGGCGTGATTTCAACACACGTTTCATTTCCAGCCAATAGATACGCATATGTTATTTTTCCTCCTTTCCAATATCATCTTGTGGGAATAACCACAAATACAAATCTTCTAAGCGCGGGGAAGCCATAACCGAGTTGCTTACTTTTGGTTCATCGGCCAAATAGCGAATGGATACTTGATTGTTGTCCTCGCCGCGCTGGTTGATAATACGCAACTGCATTTCATACATCGGCAGTTTGTCGGCAGGCACTATGCAAGTCCAGACTTTTCCCACGACTTGCTTCACTAATTCGTCCGTTGTGCCGACATCAAGAATTTTACCGGCTTTCATAATAGCATTTTGGGTGGCGATGTACTCAATGTCAGATACAATATGGGTCGATATGAGAACAATGCGGCTATGGGAAAATTCCGAAATGAAATTGCGGAAGCGAACCCGCTCGCCTGGGTCAAGGCCGGCAGTCGGTTCATCCATAACAAGGATTTTGGGGTCGTTCAACACCGCTTGTGCAATTCCAACCCGGCGCCTCATTCCCCCGGATAGTTTTACGATTTTTTTGTTTTTTGCATCAGAAAGGGTGAGGGTATCCAATAGACTATCAATTTTTTTTCTTGTTGTTTTTGTCGGTACGTCCTTAAGGGCAGCAACATATTCCAAATAATCTTTAACAGTAAAATCATGAAAGAAGCCAAATTCTTGCGGCAAAAATCCAAATAGATTTCTGTATTCTTCCCCCATAGTATGAATATTTTTTCCATCATAAAGGACTCTACCGCTGGTCGGTTTCATAATGTCTGCAATCATCAGCATCAACGTAGTTTTACCGGCCCCGTTGGCACCAATCAGGCCCCATACACCCGGCGTAAGGCTCAGGCAGACATCATCAACGGCGGTTTTATCCTTAAACTGTTTGCTAAGGTGTTCAATCGTCAGTTCCATGTCATTTCTCCTTTTCTTCTATTACAAAAGCAAACGCCCTTGTTCAATACATATTGTACTGAGCAAGAGCGTTTGAAACTTTAAGATGAACCGAATAAATTCCTAAGAAAATCCTAACATCGAATTAATGTTTTCCTAAGTCATAGTTGGCAGTGACACGGTAAACGTGACGGTATCATTTTCACTATGAGCGGAAATTTCTCCCCCGTGTAAATGGACTATTTCTTCTGCAATAGACAAGCCAAGTCCCGCTCCCCCTGTATCTGATTTGCGGGCTTCATCTAAACGATTGAATTTCTCAAAAATAGCAGATAGTTGATCAGAAGGGATCGTCTGTCCATGGTTTTCAAATGTAATAACGATTTTATTTTTGTTCACTTTTGCGGAAATAATAATTTCCGTATTAGGATAACTATATACAACAGCGTTTTTCAGAATGTTGTTGAACACTCTGGCTAACTTTTCTGAGTCTGCATAGACTGTCAAATTTTCATCTGCATGGAGAGTAGCATAATTTCCCTTGGCAGACAATATGGGATAAAATTCATCGATCAACTGTACGAGCATATAGTATAAGTCTACATTCTCTTTGGTTATCTTGATTTGTTGCGCATTGTATCGTGTAATTTCAAAAAATTCATTGATGAGCTTTTCCAACCGTTGTGCCTTTTTTAGTGCAATACCTACATATTTTGCCTTTTGTTCAACCGGAATATCGGGTGATTCATCAAGTAAACTTAAATAACCGATAATGGAGGTCAACGGTGTCCTAATATCATGAGCCAGATACATCACTAATTCATTCTTTTTGTTCTCTGTTTCTTTTACCGCCTGCTGACTTAACAGGACAGACATTTTAATTTGGTTCATTTGTTTTTCTATGTTCTTAAGGGGTTCGGATAGCTCTATGGTACTATCGTTTTGCTGATACACAGTTTGGGTAGCATTTATAATTTCCTGTAAATATCCCCAGGGCTTTTTCCAATAGTAATAGAAGATGCAGCAAAAACCAATAATCAGATACAAAAAATAGACCAAGTCAATTCTCAAATGAAACCACCTAAAAAACGGATTTGAAGACTGATTAAACCCATAGTCGGTTATCATGACTAAGGCATAACCAACCAGAGTATAGACTAACAGAGTAATATACAGCCGGAGCCGTAATTTATTTTCTATCGGATGATTTTTCTTAACCAATTTTATACCCCACTCCCCATATCGTTTTAATATATTTGGGTTCGTCTACGGTATCCCCCATTTTTTCACGCAAATGCCGGATATGAACAGTGATTGTGTTATTGCTTTTGCTGTAATATTCATCATGCCATATCTCATGAAATAATTCTTCGGCGCTTACTACGGTTCCTTTGCGTTCAAGCAAAATACGAAGTATGGAAAATTCCGTAGGGGTCAACGAAATAGGCTCTTCATTTAGCAGGCATTCATAGGTCTTTATATTTACTTCCAAGCCAAAATAGGAAAGAATCGGACTTATATCAGTTCCCTCTTTGAAGGAATTGTATTTTTTGTACCGGCGCAACTGTGCCTTTACTCTGGCAACCAGTTCAAGAGGGCGAAAGGGCTTTGTAATATAATCGTCAGCCCCTAAAGTTAAGCCTGTAATTTTATCTGTTTCCTCATCTTTGGCAGTCAACATAATCACCGGGAAAGTATATTGTTCGCGAATTTTCCGGCAAAGGGAAAACCCACTTATGTTCGGCATCATAATATCCAGAATGGCAAGGTCAAGTTCTTCTGTTTCAATGCAGGTTAAAGCATCTTTAGCAGAATAGAACTTGTAAACAACATAATTTTCATTTTTCAAATAGACTTCTATTAAGTCCGCAATCTCATATTCGTCATCAACGACAAGAATTTTATCGTTCATGGAATAACGCTCCTTTCTGCCATAGCTAAGTATATTATACCAGAATAAGTTTCCACAATTATGAATTTTAACATAAGAATTTACTAAGATTTTCATAAGATAGCAAAGTTATTTTTGTATTCATATAAGGAACAGAGCCGTATGGGATTTTGATACCAAACTTCTATATTTCTATCATATTTGTAATTGTAGCTAAGAATTCATCATAATCATTGCAATTTATTAATTTCTGTACATTTTTAGGTTCTGATAATACTTCAATTAAAATATCAAAGACATCTCTAAAGGTGGAACGATCGGTCTCACTTATTCCTATAAGTACAATGATATTAACATATTGATTTCCCCACTTCATGGGTTTTTCGTTGATTACCATGGATATAAAGGATTTATAAGCATTATGCTTTAAAGAGTGCGGCACAGCTACTAAATTATTAAAGGATGTAGGTGACATTTTTTCTCTTTGCTCTACCTCTTCATAGAACTCAGGATTTGCATATTTCAAGGCAATGACTTCATTTGTCAAATTTTTAATCATTAAATGTTCATCCTTTAAATAATAATTTCTTTTAAATAAAGTACTGCCGAATAAAGATTTCAAATACCCCTCAATTTTTTTTGCTTCTTTGCTCTTTTTATCATAGTTAGTTTAGAATTTATATTACTTACATCTTCATCACTTATAAATGGTGAAACTACTATTACATTATCATCATCGGATATTATTGGTACACATGAAATTATCATATCGGTTTTAATTTCTTTTAAACAGAAATTGTTTATAGAAACCATATTGATTATTTCTAAACTATTTTCAAAGATTTTTCTAATTTTATTATAAGCCTTTAGATGAGTATCATAATAATCTAAGTATACAAATACAGCCGTAACTTTTTTATTAAAGCTGTTATTTTTCTCTATTTCAGCACCAATGTGTATTGCAATAAAGGCTATTTCATCTTCAGATATATAAACATCTTCATATCGCTGTAATTCCAATGCAATAAAGACTGCAATTTCGTATATTAAAGGGTATGCCTCTTTAATCTTTGCAGTTAAAGGATTTTTTGTATACATACCGTTATATGTTCGTATCATCAAATTACGGATATGTATTGTAAATTTAGGCAGAAATTCATCGTCAAAAATATCAAATGAAAAGACCTCTTTTACTTTTTCAATAGCTTGCTTTGCTATATCTATATATTTACCTTCAATGAAATCCTGTATATTGTGTGAATTCACTAAAGAATAATTTATTTCCGAAGTGTAGCTTGAAATGGTTAGTGTTAAATAATAAAATTCGGATTCATTCATTGTAATACCGTAAGAATTATTTAAATACTTTTTGATTTCATCTGCAACTTTAGCTTCCTTAGTGTTTTGAATTTTTTCCATTTGAATATCTTCAGCAATATTTAATCCTTGCCTGATTCTTTGAACCATAACTATCAAATGGAGTGTTATATTGTTTAAGGCATAATCGTTGACAAATAGATTATTTTTGTTTAGAATCTTGTGAATTGAGTTTCTTATATTATTGTATTCAGTACTGTTTAATTCCATAGAAAACATAGCAAGAGCTTTCGTCGGAGTGAAATTTTCCGAACTTTCATTGTTTACAATGTATCTTATCATCTTTCTTTTATCTCTTTCAAGTCCAGACAGATAAAAATCCATTGAATTATTTTTTTTAATTACTATACTAAAATTTTTAAAAAATGCCTGCAAACTATTTATATCAGCTAAAATAGTTTCTTCGCTGACAAAAAGATCTGAACTAAGTACAAACAAGTTATAACCTTTAGGATGGGTTATTAATTTATTTCTAATAAAATTTATCCTTTGCTGAGGCGTTTCTACAGTGTTGTATTTATCATTGTTATTTAATATTAAATAGTAATTTTTTTTGTTAATTTTATATCCTCTGGAGGAAGAGAATATTAGCTCGTACCCTTTGTAAGTTGTATTTAGTTGTTTGATATAATTCCTTACAGTTCTTGTAGAAACAGACAGTAATATGGATAGTTCGTCAGAAGTAACCCAATCATTTGTTTTAAGAAGATGTGCTAATAACCTTTTTTTATTTTCCTCCATATTCGACAGCCCCTACTATTTTTTTATTATATCTCAGTATATATAAAATAATTTGACATAACAAATATATTTATTTCCTACCCTTGGGAAATAGAAATACTTGTTATGGGAAATACAATTGAATATTCTATAAATTAAGAGAAGTTAATATGAACAAATAACATAGATGGTTAAAGATCAGAAGGAGGAAAACATGAAAAAAATAAGAGTTTTGTTGGTATGCGGTTCTGGAGCCAGTTCCGGATTTATGGCAGTAAATATCAGAAAAGCGGCAAAAGTCAGAGGAATTGATATTCAAGTTAATGCAAGAAGTGATTCCGAAATAGGAAATTATATTGACGATTGTGATTTGATCTTTGTCGGTCCTCATTTAGAGTGCATGATTGATGAAATCAAAGAATATGAAGAAGAATTCCCTGTTAAAGTTGCTTTAATGAAACCGGAGTACTATTCGACTTTAGACGGAGATAAGGCACTGGATCATATTTTATCGTTATTTAATAAAAATTAAAAAATAAAGGAGGAAAAGGGATGAATAAGTTAATAAATTGGTTAGAAAATTCATTTGCACCGAAGTTGAATAAAATAAGCCATTTTAGTTGGGTTACAATATTAAAAGATTCAATTATGCAGATATTGCCTTTTATTTTGCTTGGTTCGGTATTTTGCGTATTGGCAATCCTTAATGATTATTTTCCGAATCTTCCCAGCTTTTGGACGCCTTTCGGATGGACTATGGGAAAATTATCTTTGTTTGTAGCATTTCTTGTACCGTTCAATTATTGCGAGAAAAAGAAATTACGTAAGCAGAGATTAATCGCTGGTTTGACCGGATTAATATTTTTCTTGATCTGTACTACGCCGGTTATTGTTAAAGAAGGGACTGTAGGTTTTGATTCATCTGCCCTTGGCGCCGGAGGCATGTTTGTCGCAATTGTTACCGGTATTATTACATCATTAATATTTGGTGCATTTGGCAAGTTTTCGTTTTTTAAAGAAGATTCGCCAATACCAGAATTTGTAAGAGTATGGTTTGATCAAATGCTTCCGATTTTTATAGTCGTATGTTTGGGGTGGCTTGTTGTACAAGTTAAAAATATTAATTTATACAATTTGATTTCTAATCTGTTTATGCCGTTGCAAAATGTTTTGAATACTTGGTACGGTTTTATGTTCATAAATTTCTTTGAGTGTTTTATTTATTCCATGGGAATTTCAGGCTGGACACTTACTCCTGTGACTCAACCGGTTAAAATGGCAAGTATTGCGGCAAATCTTGCAATGGTAGCTGCCGGGACAGCTACAGTAGCTAATATGAATTTGTATACGGAAGGAACTATTTATGTTACTTATATGTGGGTAGGCGGAGTTGCGTGTACCTTACCTCTTGTAATCATGTTAATGCGTTCAAAAGTAAAAAAATTAAAAGCATTAGGGAGAGTATGTATCGGATCAAGTATTTTTAATATCAACGAACCCGTAGTATTCGGATGTATTGCATGGAATCCATTATTAATGTTACCTATGTGGTTGCAGGGAATAGTTATATCTCTTCTCACATGGTTCTTTTGTAAGGTTATTGCTTTTGCTCCAATACCAAGGATTCAATTTGAACTATGGTATATGCCGTATCCAATTGGAACCTGGATTTCGACAAGGTCAATTAAAGCAATTTTATTTTTAATTTTGTCTGTTTTTGTGTCAGCGTTAATTTGGTATCCTTTCTTTAAAGTATATGAAAAACAAGAATATAAAAACGAACAAGCAAGTATACAAGAATAAATCAAGATAGGAGCAGATAAAATGAATGAAGAAATGGTTCAGAATGCAATGCAGATTATTCTTCATGCCGGAGATGCAAGGACAAGAGTAGAAAAAGCGCTTATTGCGGTTTCTATATTTGATTTTGAAACTGCGGAAAAAGAAATGGAACTTGCTCAAGTGAAGATTACCGAAGCGCACAAAGTTCAAACCGATGCAATTCAAGATGAAATTCGTGGAACGGCATCTGAAAGTTCATTATTGTTCACACATGCACAGGATACCTTGATGACAATTTACAGTGAGATCAATATTGCTAAACAACTTATTAACATTGCTAAAAGTTTAGATCAACGATTAAAAGTTTTAGAAAAATAAAATATATGAATTTCTAAAATTATTATTTAGAGAAAACGGAGGATAAAATGAAAAAAATACCGGAAGGTTTTCCAAAGGAATTCTTGTGGGGAGGCGCATTTGCCGCCAATCAAATGGAGGGTGCTTACCTTGAAGATAGGAAGGGATTATGTGTATCGGATATCAATGAATTCAGGGATGATATATCAATTGAGAAGAAATACAATAAAGAAATGACAAGAAAATATGTTTTAGAAGCATTAAAAAGCAAAAATAGAATATTTCCTAAACGTACTGGCATTGATTTTTATCATACCTATAAAGAGGATCTGAAATTACTGGGGAAGGACGGATTGGGCTTAAAATCCTATAGAACATCTATCAATTGGGCTAGAATTTTTCCTAATGGAGATGACAAGGAGCCGAATGAAAAAGGACTGAAGTTCTATGACAATTTAATCGATGAAATTATTAAAAACGGAATGATTCCCATGATTACCATGTCCCACTACGAAATGCCGTTAAACTTAACTTTAAAATATAAAGGTTGGTATTCAAAAGAAGTGATTGATTTTTTTTCAAAATATGGGAAGGTCCTTTTAGACAGGTATCATGACCGGGTAAAACATTGGATAATTGTGAATCAGATTAATCTGATTAAGCATGAGTCATTTAATCATCTCGGCGTTGCCGAAGATGCAGTTGAAAATGTTATTGAAGCAAAATATCAAGCAGTGTTTAATGAAATGATTTCCTGTGCTCACATTACAAAGTACTCCCATGATAATTATCCTGATGTGAAGATCGGGATGATGTTTTCCGGAGGTCCGGCCTATCCGGCGTCAGGTAAACCTGAAGATGTTTTTGCTGCGATGAAGCATAATCAGATGGAGTATTTGTATGGAGACGTTTTATTGAAAGGGTTTGTTCCGGGATATGCCTATCATTATTTTAGCGACAATAATATAAATATTGTCATCACAAAAGAGGATGAAGAGATTCTTAGAAATCATTGCGATTTCCTCTCTTTCTCATATTATTATACGATGTTATGCAGCAAAGAAAGTTATGAAAATGGAAATGAAGTTTTTAGAAATCCGGATTTACCTGCCAACCCATGGGGGTGGTCAATTGATCCTTTGGGATTAAGAATTTTATTAAATGAATTCTATGATAGGTACCAATGCCCCATTTATATTACCGAAAATGGGATAGGGCTATATGACAAACTTGAAAACGAAGAAGTGCGAGACACCTACCGCCCTGATTATTATCGAAAACATATAGAACAAATGAAGGAAGCAATAAAAGATGGAGTAGATTTGAGAGGCTATTATGCATGGGCACCCCTTGATATCGTGAGTTGTTCTTCAAGCGAGATGAGTAAACGATACGGGTTTATTTATGTCGACTTAGATGATTATGGAAATGGCTCAGGGAGACGTATAAAGAAAAACAGTTTTGACTGGTACAAAAAAGTAATTGAAACAAATGGAGAAGTTTTATAAAGGGTAAAATATAATTAAATTAATATTGTGTACAAACTTATAAACAAGTTAGGGAAATATAGAACCTAACTTGTTTATTATTAGAATCTAAATATCCTTTATTATTAATCCCTTATTGTTGGCTTGACAACGATTTCTTTATATGTTACCATATATAATGATAAAACGTTTTATCATTATATAATACAAGGAGAATGCTATGAATAATATTGTTATTTTAGGAAGCCTAAATATGGATTTAGTAATTGATATCGAACATTTACCTAAAATCGGAGAGACGATTTGTGGGCAAAATATTTCTTATTTTTTAGGAGGAAAGGGAGCCAATCAAGGGGTATGTGCATCCAGAGTGATAGATGGAGTATCATTAATCGGATGTGTAGGAAATGATTTTTTTGGCACTGTATTGTTAAAACAGCTAAAAAAAGAAAGATTAGATATCTCCGGAGTTAATATTATGGAAGGAATTTCAACCGGTGTTGCTTCAATTTTTAAAACCAGATATGATAACGCAATTGTTACTGTTGCCGGAGCCAATAGCTATTGCGATGTTCAAAAAATTAAAGAACAGACAAATCTTATACGAGATTCAAAAGTGCTATTATTGCAGCTGGAAATTCCAATAGATACTGTTGTTTACGCTATAAAAGAAGCAAAAAGCAGTAATACTAAAGTAATTTTGAATCCGGCTCCTTATCGTAATTTACCTAATGAGCTGATAGATTCAGTTGATTATATCACTCCTAATGAAACGGAATTTGAATATATGTATGGTTCAGAATTTAATGATGATAAATCCCTGGAGAAAGCAATGGTCTGTTGGCAGATGAGCCATCCTAATACCAGGTTGATTGTTACAAGAGGTAGAATCGGAGCTTCCTATGTTAAGGAAGAAATTGTAGCAACATCGGAATCTTTAAAGGTGAATGTTAATGATACCACAGGGGCCGGAGATACATTTAACGGATTATTTGCCTGCTGTATTGCATCGCAGAAGGAATTGGACTATGCAGTTAAATTTGCAACAACAGGTGCATCATTATCTGTTCAATATATTGGAGCCCAAACAGGAATGCCAACTCTAAATGAAATTAATAAATATATGGTTCAAAATGGGTAGAAGAAATGTTTATAGAGGGCCGTTTACAGGATATAGGCCCGCAGGCTGTTCTTATCTTAATTTTTGTACACTGTTTTTTTCAATTAAAACAGGAGATAAACTTATTATTTGATTTTTTGTAACGTTATTCAAATTTTCTTTTAATAAATCATAAGCTTTCTTAGCTAAAACAGGGATATCTTGGGCAACTGAAGTAATTTCATTTCCTAATAAATAACGATATAATACATTATCATAGCTAATGATTGAAATTTCCTTCGGAATACTGATTTTATGCTGAATTAGATAATTCATACAGCCAAGTGCCATCATATCATTGCTTACAAAGATAGCTGTAATGTCTTCATTCATGAGCGCTTTAGTTGCATTGAATCCTCCTAAATATCTGAAATCACCATCAACAATGTATTTTTTATTTATTTTTATGTTGTTTTCTTTTAGGGCATGACAGTATCCTTTAAATCTTAAAATAGAATTATTTACTTTATCCGGTCCTTTTATGCAGCCTATTTTAGAATGACCATTTTGTATTAAATAGGAAACAGCCTTATAAGCACCCAATTCATTATCATAAAAAACTTGATTACATTCAAAATTATCTAAATTTCTATCTACTAATACAAAAGGAATATTTAAATTTGCTAATAATTCTTTTATCTTTTTTTTATGCCTATAACTTTCTTGACCTAATACTATAAAAAGGCCATCTACCTTTCTTGAACTAAGCAAAGATATCGCCTTACAATCTTCATGATAACTATCATTTGTATTTATAATCATCAAAGAGTAGCCATCCTTTTTACAATTGCTTTCAATGCCTTTAGTAAGAGACGAAAAAAATAGATTTTCTAAGTCGGGAACAATTAATCCTAAAATTTTTGATATATTAGTAACAAGGCTTCTTGCAATTAAATTAGGTCTGTAATTACTTTTCTTTGCTATTTTAATTATTTCTTCTCTTTTTTCTTTTGATATTCGGCAAGGTTTATTATTTAACACTAAGGAAACTGCACTAATGGAAACGTTGGCCTTTTTAGCTATACTTTTTAGGGTGACTTTTTGTGACATTACTAATCATGCCTTTCTCTTAGTTAACTCTGTAACCGTATTTTATAATATTGTATAATAAATATAGCATATGTTAAAATATTTATCAATTATTTGAGTCTTCTATTTATTTAAATATAATATGAGGTGATTCAAAATGAGAAAATTCATCATTGCCGCACTTCAATTGAATTCGAATGATAATAAGAAACAGAATTTGAGAAACGTAATAACATTAATTGAAGAAGCGGCAGAAAGAAAAGCCAAAATAGTAGCAATGCCTGAAAATATGAATTATGTCGGAGTCGAAAAAGAATCGGAAACGATTCCGGGATATACAACAAATTTGTTGGCTGAACAAGCAGTTAAGTACAATATATATATCCACTGCGGCAGTATTAGTGAAGATAGTAAAACGGGCAGACCTTACAATACAACGGTATTTATTAATCCGAAAGGTGAAATAATTTGCAAGTACAGAAAACTACACATGTTTGATGTTGACATAAAAGAAGGACCTTCTTTCAGAGAATCCGATAACAAAACACCTGGGAGTGAAATAGTAACCATTGAAACGGAATACGGCAATTTAGGATTTTCAATATGCTATGATATAAGGTTTCCTGAAATGTACAGAATCATGGCATTAAACGGAGCACAAATAATCTTTGCACCGGCCTGCTTTTTAATGAATACCGGAAAGGATCATTGGGAACCTCTATTAAGAGCAAGAGCAATAGAAAACACATGTTATATAGTAGCACCTGCTCAAATAGGAATTAAACCGTCATATCAAGCATACGGAAAAACGTTAATCGTAGACCCGTGGGGAAACGTGATTGCAAAAGCTATGGATAAGCCATGTGTTGTAACGTCAGAAATAGATCTTGATTACCTTGAAAACATAAGAAAGCAGGTTCCAAGTTTAAAAAACAGGCGTTCTGATATTTATGACTTAAAAAAAGTAATTAAAAATAATTAAGATTATATTTTGCAAGTATAAAATTTTATAAACACTCTGTCCTTGACAGTGCTGTAAGATAAGTGCTAACATTGGAGGGTGGGCAATGCCTGAGTGTAGCTTAAGGAGCTGATCTGATGACGCGTTTTCGAGGAATTGTATGTGTAGCCATTTCGGCTATTTTGTTTGGATGCATGCCGTTAATGGCTAAAAAAATATATTTATGTGGAGGAAATCCGGTAAACCTTGCGTTTAACCGGTTTGTATTTTCATTACCAATTTTATTTTTATTAATGAAAAGATTTTCGGACAATATATACATAAATCCAAGACAAATTTTAAAAGTCTTTATTTTGTCTCTCGGATTTTCGGGAACTTCGATTTTGCTTATGTCTTCTTACAACTATATTTCATCATTTACGGCTACAACGATTCACTTTATATATCCCACTATTGTTATACTGATGGATGTTATAATATTTCGTGAAAAGATTAAGCCTGTTAAATATATATGCGCTATCCTTTGTACCATAGGGATCATGCTGTTTTATACTCCGGATCAATCGGGAAATATTATCGGCATAATTTTTGCACTTACTTCAGGAATTACATATGCTTTTTATATAGTTTATCTTGACAAAAGCAATATCGAAGAACTACCGGCCTTTAAACTTGCTTTTTATTTGTCGCTTATTTCATCAATCGAACTATTTTTATTTTCTTTTGCTACAAATAAATTAACATTTAATATTAAACCGTCAGGCTGGATACTAACTATTGTTTTTTCCATTCTTATTTCCACAGGTGCAACTACTTTATTTCAAATAGGAGTAAAAATTATAGGAGATCAGCAAGCTTCTATTCTCAGTACTTTTGAACCAATTACCAGCATGATTTTAGGAGTATTGGTTTTTAAAGAAATGTTGAACATGAAAATTTTTACAGGAGTATTTTTTGTTATCCTATCCATTATATTAATTACTATGTTTGACAGATCTACTGATAAAATAACTTTAAAATAATTTTTTTATAATCTAAAGTGAGTTTCAAAAGGGGCCTCTTATTTGATGGAAGCCCTTTTATTTGTTCCCGAATTCGTTTTAGATTCTTTTTAATAATTCCTCTTTTTCATATTTTTTAACTATACCATACCATTCATCTTGAATTGGTACATTATTTATATGGCAATGGTAGTTCCAGATATCTCCGAAAGGATAAGATTTAAGCTCCTCCATTAAGACTAATCTCTTAGTAAAATCCTCTTCTTCTTGTAGTTTTTTCAACTCGTCATTAGGCAAGAGAAGGGCAAACATCAAAGGGTATTCTGCTAACATAAGTTAAGAAGGAGGAAAAATTATATGAATAATTTAGGTTCTAAAGTTTGGATTATTCCAGATGGATTTTTACCTTTAAAAAGCAGTGGAAACCTTAAAAGCCATGAGGCGGTATGTGTGCTAAATTTAGGAGAGAAAGATGCAAATATAAATTTGAGTATCTATTTTGAAGACAGGAATCCTATGGAAAATTTTAAAGCTGTCTGTGGTGCCAAAAGGACTAACCATATAAGATTGGATAAGATCATGGACAACAAAGGGAATAAAATTCCTGTAAATATTCCTTATTCGATAAAAATAGAGAGTGACGAACCCATAATAGTGCAGCATAGCAGGATGGATACAACACAGGCCGAGATGACTTTAATGACAACTATTGCATATGAATTAAAATAATAGGAATTCCAAAGTATAATAAATGCTTCTATTTAAAATCAAACAAAGAAAATATACCAATAGTTTGAAGACCTAATTTAGTTCATTGCAGGTTTCTTCGAATTCATGGTTAATAAATTATGAGTTACTATCTTATCATTATATAGTTTTTCTATTAGTATTCCTCTAACATTACGGCTATTTTATAATAGCCGTATCATATTCTTCAGATCAAATGATTTTAATATCCAAATTTTATCCATTCATTATCTGTATTTACTTTATATTCTATATTTTCCTTTTAAAATTTTTCGTATATCCTATATCTTGTTCCCTCCTTGGCCTTATAATTTTTTATAATTATGCGCTACTGCCTACAGCGGTTAGGAAGCTAAATGGCAATTTTTTAACTAAACAGTATTGTTACGTATACAATAGGACTAATCTGATAATTATTCTATTTACTTGATTTAGCATAAAGTTTCAGTACAGTGAATGTTCTGAAAACAACAAAGATTGGGATGAATTGGAGAAGACATTGTTAAATGTCTAAGTTATAATAAAACTAAAGGAGTGATTTGTATGCAAATAGATTCAACAATGATAAGTATCATTGAAGATATTTGTACTAATGGAAGCCTAAGCATCTTGGAACTGGAATCAAAATATAATTTTACAAAGAGACAGCTCAGATATTGTATAGAAAAGATAGATGAATATTTAATGTCAGAAGGATTTAATTTGATAGTAAATGATAGTGAAGGATTTTTCGCAATTAATCATGAAAGATGTAATGAGCTCATGGGAAAGATAAGCAGTATCAAAGTCAAAAATTATTATTTCAGTAAAGAGGAAAGAATTAGGCTTATAATACTTTTTATTATCAGTAAAGAAGAGGAATTATCACTCCAGCATTTTATTAGTGCCTTAAAGGTAAGCAAAAATACAATATTAAATGATATCAAGGCTGCTCAGCAAAAAGCTTTTCGTGGTTAATCTTCCATTAACGCAAAACGGGAAAAACAAGCTCAGAAATATGGTTACGAGAGAAGTATATGGCAGCAGTTCAGTTGTACTGAACGTAGATAGAATATTAGAAATAATCGATGAAAGCTCTGAAATAAAGGACAGAAAAAAACTGAAAGCAGATATAAAGAAATATCTATTTGATGAATTAGGTGCGGAGGACGTTTCTGCAGAGGAAAACGAAACCCCCAATTTATCAGGTTTTATAACAGATAACCATATACAAATAACAGAACAGGTTATAGATTGGAAGCAGGCTATAGAAATTGCATCTATGCCGTTGTTAAAAGAAGGTTACATTAATCAAAGTTATGTACAAGCAATGCTCGATCAATATAGTTGGGATAGCCGCACAGTGATATGGGGATATGATATGGCTTTGGTTCATTCTAAGCCAAGTGCCGGAGGAAACCGGGTAGGTATGGCATTGCTTAAACTGAAAAAAGGGGTTGCCAGGTCCCATATATGATATTGCCGTACCCCATACTGATCCCGATTATGTTGTTAAACCGTTTATAGCAGTTGCAAGAACAAAGGAAGGAATTCCCTTTGTACAAATGGGAACCAGAGATTTACACCTTAAGACAAGGATAGTTTTTGTTTTGGGTTTTAAAACAGGCAAATATCAAGTAAAAATTTTGCAGACCCTTGTGGACTTGTTCATTCAGGGAACCATGGCTGAAGAATTTATGAAGGTTAATGACGAAGATGAAGCTTTAGAATTATTAAAAAATATAAAAATCGAGGGAAATTAAAAAGGACTCTATTATAAGCATCTTTTAATGCTTGATTATAATAAATAGTACGGCCGTACAGGAATTGTTTAACAAGCTTAGGAGTAATGCCCATATAGATATATAAATTCAGGAGGTGTTAATTGTGAAAAAATTTATTGTTGCATGTAATAATGGAGTTGCTACATCACAGACAATTGCCAGTAAAGTCAATAGCTTGCTGGAAGAGAGAGGAGTGAAAAATGCAAGGGTTGAAGCTGTAGATATAAAATCAATTGATACCTATTTATCTACTGCAGATGCTTATATCTGTGTTATAGCTCCCGATAAGGAATATGATTTGCCTGTAATTAACGGAGTTTCATTTTTAACTGGTGTGGGAGCTGAAGAAGAACTTCAGAAATTAATTGATATAGCAAATAGTTAAATAAAAAACCGTTTATGAGATATGATTGATGATTATTAAATTACGAAGGGAGTGTATTTAATGAGTACTATTATCAATATTTTTAATTTTATAGTAAACGATCTGGGTTCAACTTTGTTCTTACCGGCTTTAATGATGATTTTAGGATTGTGTATGGGAATGAAGGTTAAGAAAGCCTTTTCAGCAGCTATTACCTTTGGCGTGGCTCTTGCTGCCATGTCTTTGGTTATAGGTTATATGACCGGTGCAATTTCACCTGCAGCCCAGGCTATGTCAAAGACTGTAGGTAAAACGTTTGATGTGGTAGATGGCGGCTGGGTGACATTAGCCTCAATAACATGGTCATGGAAGTATGCATTTTTACTTTTCCCATTTCAAATTGTAATAAACCTATTGATGTTTTTCATGGGTAAAACAAAAACTATAAATGTTGACCTGTGGAATGTCTGGGGAAAGGTATTTCAAACTATAGTTATTAAAGCTATCACAGGGAGCATATTGTTAGGTTTAGTTGTGGCTGCATTGAGAATAGTTCTTGAATTGATACTCGGTGATGCATTACAGCCTAGGGTTCTTGAAAAGTCAGGAGTTCCCGGAGTTACTTGTCCTCATAGTTTATTTTTATTCGGCAGCGTTATATATCCTATAGATATGCTTTTAAGAAAAATTCCGGCTTTAAGCAGGAGAAAGTTTGATGCCGCATATTTAAAGGAAAAGATAGGGATATTTGCCGAAAACCATGTAATGGGATTTATTTTAGGTGTTCTTTTTGGACTAGTTGCTAAGTACAGTGTTGTTAAGTCTTTAACTTTGGGGATCACCTGTGCCGCCGCTATGACCTTATTGCCAATGGCCACAAAGTTATTTATGCAAGCCTTGGCTCCTATATCGGACGCTTGCACATCTTTTATGAAGAAGAAGGTTAAAGGCAGAGAGGTATTTATTGGTCTTGATGCACCTATAATCTTAGGTAATCCCGAAATCTGGGTCTCATGTATGATTACCATACCGTTTCTTTTAATCTGGGCAGTAGCATTACCTCAGAACAGGATGCTTCCTTTTGCAGGGATAGTTAACTTAGCATTGGCATTATGTGCTTTCTATGTTTGTGACGGGAATCTTGTCAGAATGTTGATAATAATGTGCGGTGTCGGCGCTCCGATATTCCTTCTTTGCGGTACTGCTATGGCTCCTATGATTTCCGAACTTGCTGTGCAAAATGGGTTCATTGCTGCCGGGACACTTGTTTCTAACTCTGCTTTAGATGCACCGGTCTTTTGCTATGCGTTCTCGTTTATATGGAAGATTACGAAAGGTAATTTATTACCGTTAATCTGTGTAATATACTATATTTTCGGATATATATTGATGATCCGTGATTTAAGAAAAACTTATGCTAAACAAGATTCAACCAATGTAGTAAGTGATTAAAAAATGCAAGTAATATATAAATTTATCAGAAGTTTCGCAGCTAAATTCCAGTAAAATTTCATTTTTACTGGAATTGCCAATTCTTACATTCATTTAAATGACTGGTAATGCCGCAGACCAATAAGTCATGATAATGAATATATCTTCCCCTTACCCCAAAATTTATTCATATTTATTTTTCCAGTTCAAATCATAGTCATCCCGTTTCAAATATGGGATTTATCCAATTATTTATTATGACAAGTTCATCTTTTATATCTTCAATAAAATCTATTTGAAGCAAATGTTTCTTCCTAAAGTTTCTTATACATCTAAAAAAATATAACTGCATTAAATTAAAAGCAATGATTATAAACATTAATACCGTCTCAACTCCTGTAGAGCTATGAAGAAAGCAATAATCCAAATGCCATTCAGTTTTCAATTGGTGAAATGCATTATTTTCGATATGCCATCTATTATGTATTATTTTCCATAGAGTCTCTAATGGTGTAAATTTGTCTGTTGTTATAATCCATGTTTCTTTGAATTCTATTTTATCCCCGGTATGGATTTCTTCTACAAACTTTAAAAATCTAGCTTTAATATTCGAATCTGACATTTCAAAGTTATCTTCATCCCAGACTTTAATTATCGTATATTTTTTATTACCTTGTTTTATAAGCAATTCTTTATCTGCCTCACGGCATTTAAATAAGGCTAATGCATCTTTAATAATATGGAGTCTTTCTTCCTTAACTCTTATAACTGCATCCATGCCTATTGAAAGGACCTCTTTAATCCAAGTAGATTTACAATATAAAGCGTCAGCAACAATAATGTCAGCAAAGTGATGGAACTCTCCATATAGTTTTTTTATAAGTCTTTTTGCACCTGTAATTTCACCTTCGTTTTTATCTGAACTATCTTTCTTTGGGTTCAGCATTTCTTGCCCCATAATAATATGTGGATCGGAGCCTACTGCAGCACATACAATGGATGTATGAAAATAATGCTTGGTTCCATTTTTATCATTACGCGTAAGGCATTTATCGCAACATTTTTTAGTACTTTCAAATAGTTCTGTCCCGTCTATTGCAACCACCTTTAGGCCATCAATAGTTCCATTCCTGAAAACTTTATTTTTAATAGTATTTTTTACTATATGACTATGAAAATTCTTTAATCCATCCAACTCGAAATCACTAAGTGATCGTCTAACTGCATCAATGTAGGGCATTTTTGTTTTCTTAGGCAGCAACTTTTTAAATCTATTTCTTTTAAGCAAGTGTTCTAATCTATTAAAACTTCTAATTTGAATCATAAATCCAAACAATACGATAAATGAAATAGTAGAAATTTTCACTGGCGATTTGTTTTTATTTTTCAAGCTATTGATTTTTTCACCAACATCGTATACATTATTAATGTAGGTGAGAATTTGTTTCAAACAATTTCTTCCCATATTTAAGCATCCTTTTATTTTTAGTTTGTAGCAAAACCATTATAGAAAGGATGCTTTTATTATGCAAATTTTTTCTCTATAATTTCCAGTAAAAATCGGAATTAATCACTTTTTCTAAACCTGATACAAATTCTTATAAATCAACGGACTATCGTCCTAAAAAATTTTTAAGTGCGAAACTTCTGATGTATCAGCTCTATTATGATATTAAATATCGTCCCAATATAGTTGAAAATGCAGAATCATTGTTATTTATTCCGGATTTGTTCAGCTATGCCCTCACAGGGAAGAAATATAGTGAATATACAATAGCATCCACATCTCAAATGTTAGATGCAAGAAAGAAGGACTGGGCAGTGGAATTACTTGGGAAAATTAATCTTCCGGTAAAATTATTACAGCCGATTATTGAACCGGGAAGGGTGTGGGGAAATCTTAGTAATGAGATTCAAGATGAAATGGGACTGCCCTCTATACCTGTAATTGCCGTAGGGAGCCACGATACGGCATCAGCTGTTGCCGCTGCGCCGTTAAAGAGTAAAGACAGTGCTTATTTAAGCTGCGGAACTTGGTCTTTATTAGGGATGGAATTGGATAAGCCGATAATTGATAAGGATTCTTATAATTATAATTTTACAAATGAAGGTGGAGTTGAAGGAAAGATCAGATATTTAAAGAATATAACAGGTCTTTGGATCATTCAACAACTTAGAAAGAAATGGCTGCATTTTAATCCGGATATAGATTTTAAAGAGATAAGCAGGGCCGCCAAAGAGTCAACATGTGATTATATGATCGAACCAAACCATGAATATTTTGTGTCACCTTTTGATATGGAAGATGCGGTTATAAAATATTGTGAAGAAAAATTGAATAAAAGACCGGAGACTATAGGAGAAATAGCCAGAGCATCTTATAATGGAATTGTAACAGAATATAAAAAGGCTGTGAAAGCTATTGAAAAGACCTGCGGAAAAACTATAGATTGTATTAATATGGTAGGTGGGGGAATACAAGACGAATTCCTATGTCAATTGACAGCCAATGTCACTGGGAAACCCGTAGCGGCAGGTCCGGCAGAGGCTTCTGTATTAGGAAATATATTAATGCAGCTCAAAGCATTAAATTATATAGAGAATCTGGATCAGGGAAGAAAGATAGTCAAGGATTCCTTTGAAATTAAGGAGTATGAATCCAAATAAAAAATATATGAATTAGAATACCGTCAGTACTTTGCGTAGAATAAATACAATATTTTTAAATCGCATATGACAAAAAGGTAAAGAAACAGTTCTCTACATTTATGATATTAGCAAATGCCTCATAAATTAATATTTAGTCGGCGCAGAGTACTGATTTTATTCATTTATATTCGAATCCTTTTTCAGCTTTCTTATTTTCAGATTGAATCTTAAAAGATTTATAACCAATAATATTTCAGCAATTCCGAGAACTATTAAAGAAATTAATTTGTTTGTTTCGGCGTTCAAAAAAGATGATCCTGATTGAGAACCAAAATTTACAACAATCATCATTACTCCTATAAAAATTAACATAGAAATGGTGGGTTTTCTCATAATCTCCAAAGCATTAATTTGGTCTTTAATATTTGTATAGATTTCAAAAGGACCGTCATTTCCTTTTTCCAATATTAAAAATTCTTTTTTTATCATTCCCTTTGAGGTTGCTAATTTTCCTCCCTTGTCAGCATAAGGCCTCCACCTTATGTTTCCGAAAGAAATTTTTCCTACGCTTCCCGGTTTTTCTATATACCTTATGTTTGAGCCTTTTAAAAATCTCTCATAATCATTTAAACTTTCATATGATCGATTTGCAACATAATCCACGGCATATCTGTATTTGCCTCTTTCACATTCTTCAAAGTAAAAGAATGTATTATCCACTTTTATCAATCTGTAACCTTTATCCGACATTTTATTTAACCACTTGGTTAATCCATCAATTGGATTAAAAAAGAATTTAAATTTTCTAATCATAATTAATTCCCCTTTTCTCTAAAACTTTGACCCCTATATCATAGACTTCTTTTAATCTTGAAAGTTCTTGTTTTACTTGGTTTAGTCCATCTTCGGTTATAACATAATCCTTTTTTCGTTCTTCCGGATCAGTTGGATAAGGTTCAATCCATCCTTTTCTATGGAGGTTATTTATTGCACCATAAAGTGTACCCGGACCCAAGATAACCCTGCCTTTAGTCTTTTCCTCTACGAATTGCATTACCCCATAACCATGATTTGGTTCAATCATAGCTAATAATATTAGAAAAGCAGCTTCGGTTAAGGGACTGTTTGTTTCTAATTTTTTCATCATTTGTCTCCTTTTTATATCTATTTCAAATCAGCAATTTTCTCATATTTAATTATATCGCCTTACGTACTACGTTTCAAGTAGTAATTTGATAAATTTCTTCGTTTAAGCCCGGCTGATAAAATGTACTTTCCTGTTTTAGCCATAATGTTTAAATTGCAACATATCGAAGGAATAGATTCAATATTTACTATATTGTTTTATAGCGATTATAATGTAATTAAGTTCTGATGATATCTACTATACAAATTATACAAAACGTTATTCCTATAGAATTTTTAAAGAAAACGGTTAATTGAAAATAAATAATAAATTTATTTAAGGTGAAAGGTGAAATAATATTAAGATGGAACGAAAAAGTTTTACTGGAAATTAAGAAGCTACTCCATATAAATATTAAATTACAAGGGTGATAACATGAAAACACTTACTGAAAGGCAATTTGAAATTTTATCGTTTCTTATTAATAAAGAAAAACCTGTCTCAGCAAAAAATTTAGCAAAAAAATTTGGGGTTAGCACAAGAACTGTTAGATATGATCTTGATGACATAGAGTACTTCTTAAAGGGAAGTACAGTTAAATTGCAAAAAAGAAACAAGGTAGGTATTTGGATTGATAGCCCAAAAGAAGCAAAGAAAATGTTTTTATTGGAGGCACCTCGGGAAGAAAAAACCTTATGGAAAGTGGTATCTAAAGAGGACAGAAAAAAAGGTATCATTGAAACATTGTTAAAGTGCGAAGGTTATACTACAATAAGTGAGCTGTCGAATATTCTTGAAGTAAGCTATTCAACAGTTAGAAAGGATTTAAATGAAGCTGATAAGTGGTTTGAGCAAAGAGAAATAAAGATAATCAGAAAGAAAAAACATGGTATTTGCATTTCAGGAAATGAATCAAATGTAAGAAAAGCAATATCCGAAGTTCTGGAATATAGAAATTTGGAAGATGCGGAATTCAAGATTTTTGACGAATGGTTATTTTCTGATGTTTCCATAAACGTATTATACAATTATATAAATAAAGTGAGCAAAGAACTTAAAGTAATTTATTCCGACGAATTTTCAACAAAGTTATTAATTCATATAGGTATATGTATAAAGAGATTGAGACAGGGAAAGAAAATAAATGTGAAAAAAGAGGATATAGATGTATTAAAAGACACTAAGGAATTTATTGCAGTAAAGAAATATATTCCTGATATTGAAATGTATCTCGGATTCAGAGTACCCATCGGAGAAATATGGTATATAACAACTCACGTAATTTGCACTAAGATTATTGAAACCTACAGGGATAAAAACAATGCTTCTTTATATACAAAAGAAGAATTGGAAATTACTCAGAGATATATTTCAAAGATTAGTGATGCTTTATCACTAAACTTAAGAAAAGACAATATCCTTATAAAAAATCTTTTAATGCATATCAAACCTACTTTAAATAGGTTAAAATACAAAATGCCTATAGAAAATCCGATTTTAGAGGAAATTAAGAGATGCTATCCTAAAATTTTTGGACTAGTAAAAAAAATATCAAATGAAATATCTGAAGAGAAAGGGATAATAATAAATGATGATGAAATAGGTTTCATAGTAATGCACATATGTGCATCTGTAGAAAGAGTACAAAAAAATATGAATAAAAAGAAGTTTCGAATTTTGGTTGTCTGCGGCGGGAGTATTGGTACCTCTAAACTATTATCTTCCAGACTGAATAGTGAGTTTGAAGAATTAGAAATATCTTATGAGATCCCGGTTAGTCAAATTAGCAGTTATATAAATGGCAGCATTGATTTTTTAATATCAACTGTTCCGATAGATGAGGTCCTTATAAAACCTGTTATAACAGTTAGCCCCCTTTTACCGGAAGAGGATATTGCTAGAATAAAAAGCCTAATGAAAGTTTTGAGAGGAGAAAAAATAAAAACAGAAAACCAAACAGTAGATGAAATCATGTTTATTATTAATCAATTTTGTAATGTTGAAAACACACATGAGCTGAAAAATGCATTAGAAAAATCCTTTGATGAAAAATCAAATTATTATAAAAATATCGAGGAACAAAAATTGTTAACAGAAATGATTGACTTAAAGAGAATCGAAGTAAAAGTAAAATGCAGCGATAAATATGAAGCAATAAGAAAAGTAGGTAGTATGCTCCTGAAAGAAGGATATATAGAGGAACCTTATATTGATGCCATGATAAAGTTATGCGAAGAGTTAAATTCATATATAGTTATAGCACCAAAGGTGGCGATGCCTCATGCAAAACCGGAATCCGGAGCAAAAAAAACAGGGTTTTCGATAATTACATTAAAAGAACCGATAGTTTTTGGCCATAAGAAAAATGATCCTGTTAGCTTGGTGATAGGGTTTTCGGCAATAAACAATACCGGGCATATTAAAGCCATGCGAGAGTTATTATCTATGCTCTGTGAGAAAGAAACGATTGAAAAAGTTATAAATAGTACTTCGAAAGAAGAACTTTATAAGAATATTCAGCAATTTGAAAAGGTTTATCTACAGTAAGTGAATTTATAATTATTAAAGAAAGAAGGTGAAAATATGGCTAACAAAAGACTTACGGTTCTTACGGTTTGTGGTGCAGGAATAGGTTCATCATTAATGGTTAAGATGAATGCGGAGGATGTGTTAAACAAGCATGGTATAAAAGCTAAAATAATTAATTCCGATGTTACAAGTGCAAAGGGGAATAAAGTTGATGTAGTAATAGCAACATCAATGGATATTTGTAAGCTTATTAAGGGAATAGATGCAAAGCAAATAGTTGTACTTGATAATCCGGTTAGTATGAAAGAATTAGAAGAAAAACTTATTCCCGCTTGCAAAGAAATAATATCCCAGGAATAAAGAGTATTTCTAATTAAGGGTGTGATTTAGAAGATTAGAAATAAATAAATGATATTTAAAAAATATTTAAGGAGGAATGAGAATGGGAGTTATAAACTTTATTTCTACACAGATTTTTGGAAATGCAGCTTTTTTATTTGGAATTATTTCCTTGATAGGCTTACTATTACTCAAAAAATCATTTGAAGATGTAATAACAGGCACTGTCAAAACTATAGTGGGAGTTCTGATACTTTTTGCTGGATGTGATGTACTTTCTGCTTCTGTTACTCCCTTAGGTGAATGGATCAAATCCGTTCTTGGAGTTCAAGGAGTTTTACCTAACGCACTTATGATGATGAGTATGGTCATGTCCAAATATGGGGCAATTTTGGGAGCAGTAGTTGTTGTGGGATTTTTAGTTAATATCATTATGGCAAGGATTACAAAATTGAAGTATATAGCTTTAGTAGGTCACTTGTTTTTAAATTGGGGTGCATTTGTAGTAGGAACGTTGGTAGCATTAAATGTTTCTCCTGCCAAAATTATTTTAATAGGTGGAATATTTTGTGGGATATATTTTTGGTTATGTACGGCGGCAACCCACCATTTTATGAAAAAGAATGAGAACCTTACCAAAGATTTTGCTTTGTATATTCCGGAAGCAACGGGTATTGCATTTACAAGTTGGTTTTCATCAAAAGTAGGAAATAAAGAAAATCGTTGTGATGATATAAAGGTTCCTGAAAAACTTGAATGGTTAAGGGATAATGTGGTTGGTATTGCAGTTTTAGGAGCAATTTTATGGGTTTTATTCGGTATTTTAGTTGGAAAAGATGTCATTGCTAAGAGTGCCGGTAGTACAAACTGGATATTATACTTGGTTACATTAGGAATTAAATTTTCAGTAGGACTTAGCATTGTGCTTTATGGTGTAAGAATGATGCTTGCAGAGATTGTTCCGGCATTCAGAGGTATAGCTACTAAAGTTGTACCGGGAGCTATTCCCGGACTTGATTATCCGACGATATTTCAATTTTCACCCAATGCAGTATTTGTTGGATTTATAGCTAACCTAATTGGTGGAATATTAGGAACGTTAGTACTTGTTTACCTTAAAGCTCCGGTTGTTGTTATACCTTCGGTTTGGACAAACTTCTGGATGGGCTCTGTCCTTGGAGTTTTTGGTGACGCATATGGAGGTAGAAGAGGAGCAATATTATCAAATATAATAGTAGGTTTCGTAATAACATTCCTTTGGGCTGTTGCTTACCCGATGTCAGGATGGTGTACTACGACGGGGCTGTTACCTGATTATACGGATTATGGAGTTATAGGAACAATATTTGAATTTATTGCAAAATTAATAGCTAAATAATTGACTTAAGCAATATAAGAGACTTGTAAAAAATATATACAAGTCTCTTGAATTTTATCAAGTAAATTATTTATTATTTTTCTTTTCTTGATATTTAATATATTACCCGATGCTTTATATCTGTTGCCCTGCAATAATTATTTTAACACATAAGGAAAATATATGCCTGTTTTGCAACATTTATAGTGAAACGAAATCAAGTTTACTTGCTTATTGAACTGAATATATAATTAAGATGAAATATAAGTTATTAAAAAATTTAGAGAAATGATTATTGTCTTATATCAGATATAAGATAATAAAAAAATTAATTTATAAGGATATGGAGGAGAACAATTGCTAACAGATATGATCAGCTTAAATAGGATTGCAGTGAATGTTGCCTGCAAGAATAAGGACGAAGCTATAAAGGTAGCAGGTAAACTGCTGTTAAAAGACGGCTATATAAAAGAAAATTATATTGAGAGTATGATAGAGCTTTCAGAAGAATTAAATGCTTATATAGTTTTGATACCAAAAGTTGCTATGCCCCATGCAAGGCCGGAGGACGGAGCATTAAAAACAGGATTTTCTATAGTAACTTTAAAAGAACCTGTTTGCTTCGGTAACAAAAAAAATGATCCTGTATACTTGGTAATAGGTCTTTCGGCAGTTGACAATGTAAGTCATCTTGAAACTATGAAACAGTTATCAATGATGCTTTGTGATGATGACGTGGTTAATAATATAATTAAAAGTCAATCATGCGAGGAATTGTATAAGTATATTGAAGACTTTGAGAAGAAGACATTGAAGTGTTAAATTAGTAAATTAATAAAATATTTTTATGTTGTAGATAAAAGGAGAAATCTTAATGAAGAATTTTAAACTGTTGATAACATCTCATTCTTTTGGTAGCTGTGAGAAAGAGGTGTTTACAGAATTAGAAAATGCAGGAATATCGTACAATTTAATAAAAAGTAATACAATTTTAAAAGAAAATGATTTGATTGACGTTATAGGCGATTACGATGCTGTAATTGTTGGAGCGGACATAATATCCGAGAAAGTCATTGATGCGGCAAAAAATTTAAAAATCATATCAAAACATGGAGTAGGTTTAGATAATATTGATTTGGAAGCTGCAAAGAAAAATGATATAAAGGTTACTGCAGCTAAAGGGTCCAATAGTTTAGCCGTGGCAGAATTAGCGGTTTCAATGATGACTGCATTAGCCAGAAATATAACTCAATCCACTGATGAAATTAAGAAGGGAATTTGGAACAGGAAAAAAGGAACGGAATTGTCCGGCAGAACCTTAGGAGTTGTAGGAACCGGTGCTATAGGAAAGAAAGTTATTGAACTTTTGTATGGATATCACATGAATATATTAGCATATGACCTTTATCAGGACAATAAATTTATAGATAGTCATAACGGAAGATATGTCAGCTTGGATGATTTATGTAGGGAATCAGACTTTATAACTTTACATTTACCTCTTATGAAGGATACAGAAAATCTTATAGACGAACGCAGGTTTAGTCTTATGAAAGACGGTGTATTTTTAGTAAACGCTGCAAGAGGAGGGCTTGTAGATGAAGCCGCGTTATATAAATTTTTGCAGTCCGGTAAATTAGCCGGAGCAGCTATAGATACTTTTGCAGAAGAACCTCCTGATAAGGACAGCCCTCTTCTTAAATTAAACAATTTAATTTGTACACCCCATATAGGAGCTTATACCTATGATGCTATAAATAAAATGAGTAAGTACTCTGCAAAATCGGTAATCGAGTTTAAAAAACAGCTTTACAAATAATATTTATGAGAAAGACAATAAAGAGAAATTTTGGGGAGGCGGCAAATGGCAACGTTAAGTTCAGAGGAAATATATAGTATTGTTAAAGAATCATTGAGAGCCGTTGGTACTAGCAAAGCTGCTGCGGAAGCAGTAGCTGAAACAACATGCCAAGCTGAGCTGAGAGGCATATCTTCACATGGATTACAGATGATACCGGTATATGTAGAAAGAATCTTAGAAGGAGGAATTCAGGGTAAGGCAGAACCAACTGTTTCAACTGGTGGGGACAATATCCATATAATTGACGGTAATGGATGCTGCGGTCAGCTTGCGGCTAAAAAAGCTATGGAACTGGTTATTGAAGAAGTTAAAAAAAACAGAGTATCAGTGGTAGGAGTTAAAAATACTAACCATTGCGGTATGCTGGCGTATTATACTGAAAATATTTCTAAAGAATACTCTATAGCTTTTATGTGTACCAATACAAATCCAAATGTCGCAGCATTTGGAGGGGCAGAGAAAGTTTTAGGAACTAATCCCTTTTCTGTGGCATTACCGTGGGATAAGGAATCTATAGTTATAGATATGGCTACGACTTCCATTGCCAAAGGGAAAATATATGAGTATGCGATGAAAGGGATAAGTATTCCCGAAGGATATGCCTTAGATAAAGACGGCAAAGCTACTACAGATGCAAATGAAGCTTTAAATGGAACATTGCTTCCCTTTGGAGGTCATAAAGGTTATGCATTATCTATTCTTGTAGAGATATTGGCAGGAGTTATTACCGGCGGAGGATTTTCTAAAAATGTATTTTCACTGCACTCAGATATAAGTAAACAACAGAATGTCGGAATGTTTCTGATGGGTATACCCATAGAGCCTTTAATGGGAGAAAAAATGTATAAGGAAAGAATCAAGGAATTTGTATCGATAATTAAAGGAAGCAAATTGGCAGTAGGATTTAATGAGATATACATGCCGGGAGAAATTGAGGCAAATAGAAGAAAAGATAGACTTCGTAATGGAATTGAAGTCAATGATGATATCATAGAAAAACTGAAACAAATAATAAATAGCAAAAAAATACTGTAAAATAGGGAGGATGATTATTATGTATAAAATGAAGGGATGTATTCCGCCTATGGTAACTCCTTTTAAGGAAAATGGTGATTTGGACAAGGAATCCTTAGAAAAATTAGTAAGCTTTCTGTCGGATAATGTTCAGGGGTTGTTTATTAACGGCTCTTATGGAGCGGGAGCTCTTATGACTTTGGAAGAAAGAAAGGAAGTAGCAGAGATTACAAAGAAAACAGCAGGCAATAAAGTTCAGGTTGTTGTACAAGTAGGAACAACTTCCAACAGAAGTTCGGCTGAGCTTGCATCTCATGCAAACAGTATAGGAGTCGATGCTGTAGCTGCGGTCGGTCCGTATTACTATAAGTATAATGACGATAGCATTTTATATTTCTTTGATGATATTATAAAAGCTTCAAAGGGTACACCGGTGTATGTATATAACAATCCGCAGTTTCAAGGTTATCCCATGTCCTTAAATCTTATAAAAAGACTTAGAGATATAGGCGTTCACGGCATTAAAGATGCTACTTTTGATATTATGACCCATGCACAATATCATAGAATTTTAGGGCCCGATGGTTTTGATATAGTTTTAGGTACCGAGGCAATGTGGCTTTCGGCTTGCGCTTTAGGGACCAAAGCCTTTATACCCGGGTTAGCTAACGCATTTCCGGAAATAAACGTTCAGATGTACCAAGAAGGCATAAACGGAGAGTTTGATAAATGCAGGAATACACAGTTTAAGATTAATAAGATGAGAGATATTATGTATTTGGCGGGATCCACACAACTGGCTATATATGCCATGTTAGAGATTAGGGGAATAATTAAAGCTTATCCCCGTGCACCGTTTATTCCTGCAGGAGAGAAAGAAAAAGAGGCTATCAAGAAAGAACTGATTAAGTTAAACGTGCTATAAACTAATTATACGAGGCCTATAAATAAAAATATAGGCCTATTTTTCAATATGGAGGCTATATAGATGAAAATACATGATATATCGGTAAAAATAGAAAAAAACATGATGAAATATTATTCTTTGAGAGATGTGATTCATACTTTCGAAAGGGATTATTCGAAAGGTGATAATATGTCATTATCATCGATTTCTATGCAAATGCATTTGGGTACCCATTTAGATTCGCCATATCACTATATTAAAGAAGGAAAAAGAATTGATGAAATACCTTTGGAAAAATTTTGCGGAAAAGTACAAGTTATAGAAATAAATGAAAAAGAAATAAAAGCAGAAGATATTAAAACCAAAGGGATAAAATGTGATAAGCTGTTGTTTAAAACCCCTTATTCAAAGGATCTGAACAATAAAAACAAAGATGCATCTCTCAGCTATTTTTCTGAAGATGCCGCCGATTATTTAGCTGATACAAATGTGGATTTAATCGGAATAGACAGTTTTTCTATTGACAGAAGCGGTGCTAAAGAGAAATATGTTCACAAGAAGATATTAGGTGCAGGTAAGATTGCTTTAGAGGGAATCAATTTATATGATATAGATGAAGGATTTTATTATTTATATGCCTTTCCTCTAAATATAAAAGGTGCCGAAGGGGCACCGTGCAGAGCAGTGCTTATAGAAGGAGAGATATTATGAAGGTTTTAATAACGGGAGCAACAGGACTTTTCGGAGAGGACATAACAAGGGTATTTGCCGAAAAGCATGAAGTTATTGCGGTAATGGGGAAAAAGGAATTAGATATTACCAATGCCCAAGAAGTGTTTTCTTATATTGAAAAAGCAGAACCCGATTTAGTTATTCACAGTGCAGGATTTAGGATGGTGGATGAAGCTGAAAAAAATCCGACTAAGACAATTGCGATAAATTCTTTGGGGACTAAAAATGTGGCGCTGGCAGCTTCGAGATGCGGTGCAAAACTTATATATATAAGCAGTGATTCGGTTTTTGATGGAGAAAAAAATACTCCTTATAATGAATACGATAAAAGAAATCCGGTAAATGTGTATGGTTATAGTAAGCTTATGGCAGAAGAGGAAGTAAGGTGTTATAATAAAAAACATTTTATTGTAAGAGTACCGCTACTTTTTGGCGCATCGGGGCATAGGGAGAATAATTATATTTATATTATGCGAAATAAAATATTGAATGGACAAACATTGGAATATACAACCGATCAAATGTGTTCGCCGACTTATACGACAGATGCGGCAAAAGCTCTTTTGGATATGGCTGATACAGAATTCTACGGAGTATATCATATAGCCAATGAAGGCAAAGCATCAAGATATGAATTTTATAAAAAATGTGCTGAATTATTGGGGTTGAATACACAAAATATTATACCTGTGTTACAAAGTGAAAAGGCTGTAAGAAGGCCTAAAAATACCATGTTTGAAAGTATTGCATATAAAATGACTTACAACACTACGCTGAGAAAATGGGAATATGCCCTTGAGGATTGCATAGAGGAAATAAAAAATAATATTAAAAAATAATATTAAAAAATAATATATCCCTACCTTAAAAAAGTAGGGATATATTATTTTTTGCATCCTTGACATTATAACAATAAGTAATATAATATATCGTATAACGATTATATCTATATAAGATATATTTAAGGAGGTCAATATGGATAAAGAAGAAAAGATACAAAAAATAATTCGATATAAAAATAAAATCGATACTCTTATGCATGAGAAATATCATAAATTGGCCTATAAATACGGATTGAGCTTAGGGCAGTACCATCTATTAATAGAATTGGATGAACTTATGCTGGACGTTGATGACGAGCTTAAAGGGCCTACTGTCGGAGAGATAGCAAAAAATATCAATAATTCACAAAATACAATGTCGGAAAAGATAACAAGGCTTGAAAATAGGGGGCTTGTAAAGAGAATAAAGGATAGTGAGGATAGAAGAATAAGCAGAATTGTTTTAACTGAAGAGGGAAGGAATTTAATTGATTCAATAGATAAGGAAGCAAACAGCAAATTCTTATTTAATTCGATATCTAAAATGGAAGACAAAGATATAAATAATTTGCTCAGCTGTTTAGAAAATCTTATAGAGCAGATGAATGGCATTGAATAAAATTGTATAAAGGAGAATATTATTATGGATTTCAATAAGATTAATTTATACATTAACGATATATACAAGAAAAGTACAGAACTGACTAAAAGGGAATTTATCAATAAAACCCAATTAAAGGATTTTGTACCCGTTATTGATGATGATGTCGCAAGATTTCTGAAATTGATAATTAAGATTACGAAACCGGAGAACATCTTGGAAATAGGGACGAGCATAGGATATTCAACTACATCAATGGCTCAAATAGTGAAAGAATACGGAGGGAAAATAACTACCATTGAATATGATGAAAAAGTCGCGGCTCAAGCTAAACTAAATTTTATTAGTGCAGGTGTGGAAGATTTTATTGAATTGAAAATCGGAAATGCAGAAAAGATAATCCCCGATATGGAAGAAAAATTCGATTTGATATTTCAGGATGTAGATAAGAGGCTATATCCATTATTATTTGATGATTGCCTAAGGATTCTAAAGACAGGAGGACTTTTAATAGCTGAAGATACTCTTTTCCCCGTATTGGACTTGGATGAAAGATGGCATTGTTTGATTGAACCAATCGAACAGTTTAATGAATTAGTCGTTAACTGTTTAAAACTTGACAGTACTTTCTTGCCTATTGGAGACGGGCTTATTGTTGCAGTAAAAAAAGATGGGAGGCGGCTTTAATGAAAAATTATGTTTTGGGAATACTGACGGAGAACTATGCTAAGGAGATTTGTGATTGGAAATATGAAGGAGATTATTCCGTTTATAATTTTTCGGATTGGGGTACTGTAGTTAAAAACGGTTGGGACTTATCTTTAAGAGATAAAAGAGAAAAAGAATTTTTATCCATATTGCTTGATGGAGAGCTGATTGCTTACGGAAGGATAATTGAAGATAGGGGAAAGACATTTATCGGCGTTGGATTAAAGCCATCCTGGTGCGGAAAAGGATACGGAAAGGACATTATGAACTTATTGATTGAAGAATGTAAAAAAAGATTTCCGGATAATCCGATAGCCCTTGAAGTTAGGATTTTCAACAAAAGAGCAGTTAAATGCTACCAGACCGTAGGGTTTCGTATTAAAGATAAGTATATAAAAAATACTTTCAATGGTAAAGATGAATTTTATTATATGGAGTATGAAAAAGAGCCTGCAAGAAAATTTGTGTAAACAGTATAATAAAATAATGCTCTTCTTTAGCTATAATTGTTATAAATAACAACCAATAGATTATAGAAAGAAGAGCATTTATTTTCACAAAAGCACAGATTATTTTACACTACTTATTCTTCTAATTCTTTTATTTGTTCCTCATTTAAACCAGTTGCTTCCATTATCTGTTTTAAGGGAATATTCATTTTTAGCAGTTTTTTTGCTATTTCTGTTTCTTTTTGTTTCATGCCTTGTTTCATGCCTTGTTTCATGCCTTGTTTCATGCCTTGTTCCGTTGCTTTCCTTTCCGCATATTTAATTCTTGATATTTCGTCCAACCTTGCTTTCTCTCTTGCCCATGCTATTTCTCTCATTCTATCGTCTTCACTTATTTTCCCTAAATTTTCTACTGCGTCCTTCATAATATCACTCCTTTCCATCAATTCTTTTATTTTCTTTTCGCTTCCTTCTTTGCCTGCTTCCTTTAAAAATTCCGCCCACAATTCTATTCCGCTTAATTCTTTTATTTCCTTTTGTTTTAACTTCGGCAGTTCCAAAAAGTGAATCTGAAGGTCTTCCGTCAGCGGAAAATATTCGCCCTTTTCCAATATCTTAAAACTGCTGTGAAGTTTTTTACTTTCAGGAATCGCATTGTAATCCGTTATATTCACGGATATTGTTTTCTTTAAAGCAGAATAATCTTCCGATTTCTTTATTGTTTCCCCATAAATTTTTGACCAATAATATAATATCCTTTTTCTGTAGTTATAATCATTTTTGACCTGCACCTCTACATTTATTAATTCTTCTTTTTCCGTTTTTGCCTTTATGTCCAATATAGACAATTTATCATCCATAAAGTCCCTATAGTTGAATGGATTCAAATATGTTATGCTCGTTATTCTGTCCTCTCCCGCACTGACGAATATGTCATTTAACAGGGATATCAATAATTTTTTGCTTATATTGTCTTCTTTCCCGAATAAAGCCTTAAAGACAAAATCAAGCATTGGGTTTAACATCTTCAAATACATCATCCTCCATTCATATTGTTATTTCTTTATATATATTTTATCATATTATTCAGAATTTTTATATTGAAGTTTTTATATAATAAATTTTAGAATTATGAATAGAATACAAGAACCCTTTTTTATAATTGAATATTGTTTACAGTTATAATATAATATGAACTAACTCTATAGTTAAATGAGGTGTAAAATTATGAAAAGCGTTAAGCCGGGCCGTGGACCTTCCGGGATGTCCTTTATAGGGTCCATATTTGCGGTGATATTTGGAATATTTTGGACTGCTATAGCTTTTAGTATGACCGAATCAATTTTATTTCCTATGTTTGGAGTATTGTTTATAATAATGGGAATTATTCAAGCTGTTTATCATTTCAAAAATGCTACGGGAAAAAATCGATTTTCGGAATTCGATATAACCGATTCTTCCGAAGAAGAAGATCCCATGGGAAAATGGGTGGATAATAAATCGAAAATATTATATTGTCCTTATTGCGGAGCTAAAATAGATAAAGAATTTTCATTCTGTCCTAAATGCGGTAAAAAATTGGACAATATTAAATGAAAGTGGTGTGGAAATGGTAGGAATTTTATTTTCTCTCCTTACGGGGATATTGGTAAGCCTTCAGGTAGTATTTAACAATCGCGTAAGTGACAAAATAGGGTTGTGGGAAACGACCGTAATTGTTCATGCTGTGGGACTTATTTTCGGAATTATACTTATGGCTGTCTTTGGCGACGGGAATTTAGGCAAGATAGGTGAGGTAAAAAAGCTGTACTTAATAGGCGGAATGTTTGGAGTAATTATAGTATACAGTTCTATGGTAGGAATAATCCTATTGGGAGCTGCTTTTTCGACTTCGGTGATGCTCATAGCTCAATTGATAGTGGCAACAGCTATTGATGCCTTCGGACTTTTTGGAGCATCTCGGATAGAATTTGATTTTACAAAGCTATTGGGAGTTTTGATTATGATAATTGGGATTATCGTATTTAAATTGAGAGGATGAAAATAAGGGAAACAGAGAAACTAATTAGTTTCTCTGTTCTTTTCCTATATCTTTTCTGTAAGCCATGTTTTCAAAATGTATTTTGTCTATATTTTTATATACTTTATTCCGTCCTTCATTGAAATTGCCTGCAAGAGTGCCTACAGTGAGGACTCTTCCTCCGTTTGTAACTATTTTATCGGTTTTTTTCGTTCCCGCATGGAATACCAATATGTCCTTATCCAATGAATCCAGTCCGTATATGGCGTTTCCCTTTTCGTAGAATTCGGGATATCCGCCTGAAGTCAGAACAGTACAGATGCATACTTTATCTGTCCATTTTAAATCCTCTTCCGAGATGGTTCCGTCTATAGTCTTTAAAAATATACTGAACAGATCACTTTCCAATCGGGGGAGAAGAACCTCCGTTTCCGGGTCCCCAAATCTCACATTAAATTCTAAAACTTTTACATCATCCGATGTAATCATAAGGCCCACATATAATATTCCTTTATAATAAATTTTTTCTTCGTGAAGACCTATTAGTATCCTGTCTAATATCTCGGTTTTTATTTTATTCATTAACTCTTCGTTTAATATTTTATTGGGGGAAATAGAACCCATTCCTCCGGTATTAAGGCCCTTGTCATTGTCCAATGCTTTCTTATAATCCTTGGCACTCTCTAAAGGTATAATCTTTTTGTTATCAACCAAGCACATAAGAGATGCTTCAGTTCCTTTAAGATATTCCTCAATTATAATTTCATTTCCCGAATCGCCGAATTTTTTATTTTTGAGGATATCTTCAATTGCTTTTTTAGCATCATCAATATTTTCGCATATAATGACACCTTTTCCTGCCGCCAGACCGTCGGCTTTTATTACTAAAGGAAAGGCAAATTGACTTAATCCATTTATTGCATCTTCTGCTTGATTGTATGTGGAATATCTTGCTGTAGGTATTTGATATTTTTCCATAAATTTTTTGGCATATTTTTTACTTCCTTCGAGCATTGCACCTTTTTTATTCGGACCAAATATCTTCATACCATTTTCAGTAAATTTATCTGTTATTCCCAATACTAAAGGTACTTCCGGACCGACAACCGTCAGATCTATTTTTTCTTGGATTGCAAAGGATAAAAGAGTATCAATGTCATTGGGATTTATATTGACGCATTGGGCAAGTTGAGCGATACCTTCATTTCCGGGAGCACAAAATATTTTTGATACATTGGGACTTTGAGATAATTTCCAAACGATGGCATGTTCTCTTCCGCCTCCGCCTATAACAAGAACTTTCATGTTTTTACCTCCATCTATCTTAATGTTTGAAATGTCTCATGCCTGTAAATAGCATTGCTATTTTATACTTATCAGCCATATCTATTGAATCCTTATCCCTTACTGAACCGCCTGGCTGAATAACTGCAGTGATTCCGGCTTTTGCGGCTGCTTCAATACAGTCGGAAAAAGGGAAAAAGGCATCCGATGCCATTACACTTCCGCGAACACTTTCTTCACCTTGCTTTATGGCGTTTTCCAATGCCCATATTCTGCTGACCTGTCCGGGGCCTACAGCTACGGTTCCTTGATTTTTAGCCAATACTATGGCATTTGATTTGGTATTTTTGACTACCTTCCATGCAAACAATAAATCCTTCAATTCTTCATCGGAAGGTTTTCTTTGAGTAACTATTTTTAAATCCTCATACATTTTTCCCTGATTTCTGTCTTGAAGGAGAACTCCTCCCAATATTTTTTTCATATCATAAGTTGAATATTTGTTATAGTTTATATGAGGCAATCTTAATAATCTGATATTTTTCTTAGCTTCTAAAATTTCCAAAGCAGATTCAGAATAAGAAGGTGCTATAACAACTTCTATAAAAATATCTTTTATCATCTTTGCGGTATCAACATCTATTTCATCATTTGCGGCTATTATTCCTCCAAATATAGACTGTTTATCCGATTCGTAGGCTTTTTTAAATGCTTCGGCTATATTTTTTCCGCTTCCTACTCCGCATGGATTGGCATGTTTTACGGCTACAACGGTTGGAAGGGTAAATTCCTTAAGGATTTCCAATGCTCCGTTTCCATCACCGATATTATTGTAGGATAATTCTTTCCCATGAAGTTTAACTGCTTCCGAAAGTGTACCTGTGGTTTCCAGTTCTTCAGTATAAAATGCAGCCTCTTGATGAGGATTTTCTCCGTATCTCAAATCCTGTTTTTTTTCAAAGGTTAGAGTTATAGTATCTGGGAATTTAATATTCGTTTTTTCATTAAAATAGTGAGAAATCAATGCATCATAGTTACTTGTATGCTGAAAGACTTTGGCGGCAAGATATTCTCTTGTTTTATATGATACTTCGCCTTTATTTTCAAGCTCATCTATTATTGTATTATAATCCTTCGGATCTACTATTACCGTTACGAATTTATAATTTTTTGCAGCAGCTCTTAACATGGAAGGTCCGCCTATATCAATATTTTCTATTATATTTTCATGAGTCGATTCTGTCTTTAGAATGGTTTCTTTAAAAGGATATAAATTATTCACCACCATATCTATAGGCTTTATGTCCAATTCTTTCATAGTCTTTAAATGGTTTTCATCATCCCTTAATGCTAAGATACCACCATGTATTTTAGGATGAAGAGTTTTTACCCTTCCGTTAAAACATTCAGGAAAGCCTGTAACATCTGAGACATCAGTGACTTTTAGTCCTGAATCGGAAAGAATCCTTGATGTTCCTCCCGTAGAAATAATCTCCCATCCCATATGGGAAAGCTTTTTAGCAAATTCTATTATTCCTTTCTTATCATAAACACTTATCAATGCCCTTTTCATATTTTCACTCCTTTATCGATACTTTTCTTCCGTCTATGGTTATTCTGCCTTCACAATATAATTTTACTGCTTCCGGAAGAAGTGTATGTTCTATTTTTAATACTTTATTTTGAAGAGAACCTACGGTATCACTTTCATCTATCATCACCGGCCTTTGAAGTATTATAGGGCCGGCATCTGCTTCTTCGTTTACAAAATGGACAGTAGCTCCTGTAACTTTTGCTCCGTAATCCAACACAGCCTTATGGACCTTTTCTCCATAGTAGCCCTTTCCGCAGAAACTTGGGATTAAAGAAGGATGGATATTTATTATCTTATTTTTGTATTCATTAATAAATTTGCTGCTCAAAATTTTTAAATATCCTGCCAATACAACAAGGTCCACATCTCTTTTTTTAAGCTCATACATAATCGCCCTGTTGAATTCTTCTTCATCTTTAAAGATTTTTTTGTCGATATAAGCGGTATCTATTCCGTTATTTTTAGCCCTTATAAGCCCGTAAGCATTTTTTCTGTTGGATATGACTACTTTGATTTTTGCGTTTATGTTTCCGGCATTTATATGGTCGATTAACGACTGGAGATTCGTTCCGTTACCGGATATGAGTACTCCCATACTTACCGGCGACATATTGACAGACCCCCGTTTCCTTCAATAACGCTTCCTATTATATAGGCCTCTTCATTTTTACATTTTAAAAATTTTATTATATTGTCAGCGTCTTTTTCGTCAACTGCCATTACTATTCCTATTCCCATGTTGAATGTGGAATACATCTCATCGATATCGATATTTCCAAGTTCTTGGATGAGTTGAAAGATAGGAGGGATACTGACATGGTTTCTGTCTATAAAGCCTGTCAATCCTTCAGGGAACATTCTCGGTATATTTTCATAGAATCCTCCTCCGGTTATATGGCTGATTCCCTTTATATCGAATTTATCATTCAGTTCCGTTAAAGGGTCATAATATATTCTTGTGGGCTTCAGGAGTTCTTCTCCCAAGGTGGTACCCAAATCCTCTATATATTGATCAATTTTATATTTTTTAATATCAAAGAACAGCTTCCTTACCAAAGAAAATCCGTTACTGTGCAATCCGCTGGAGGGAAGGCCTATAAGAACATCACCTTTCTTAATTTTTTCTCCCGTTATGATTTTTTTCTTGTCCGCTATTCCTACGGCAAATCCTGCCAAATCATATTCGTCTTCTTTGTACAATCCGGGCATTTCCGCTGTTTCTCCTCCTATAAGAGCACATTTTGCCTTTATGCATCCGGTGGAAATACCTGATACTATTTTTTCTATTTTTTCGGGATTTAATATTCCTGAGGCTACATAATCCAAGAAAAATAGCGGCCTTGCTCCTTGACACAATATATCGTTTACACACATGGCCACACAATCCTGTCCAATTGTATCATGCTTATCCATCATGAAAGCAATCATCAGTTTGGTTCCCACACCGTCGGTGCCTGATAACAATACAGGTTCTTCAAATTCATTTTTATTTAATGCAAACATTCCGCTGAATCCGCCTATGTCCGACAAAACTCCTTCCGTAAATGTGCTGTGTACGTGGGCTTTCATGCGTTTAACTGCTTCATATCCCGCATTTATATTTACTCCCGAATCCTTATAAGTCAGTCCTTTATTATTCATCTAATTCCAACCCCTCTCTTGGTATTTCCATAGGATAATCTCCGTTGAAGCAGGCAGAACAGAACTGGTCGCTTTTCCCCGTGGATTTAATAAGACCTTCTTGAGATAGAAATCCTAAACTGTCCGCATTAATCATTTCACATATTTCATCAGAGGTCTTATTTGCACCTATCAGATATTTTCTGTAAGGAGTATCAATGCCGAAATAACAAGGGTATGATACCGACGGAGAGCTTACTCTTAAGTGAACTTCTTTAGCTCCTGCTTTTTTAAGCATATTTACGATTCTTTTACTCGTTGTCCCTCTTACGATTGAATCATCTACAAGAACTACCCTTTTTCCTTCAATATTTTCTTTTATAACATTTAATTTTATTTCTACTCCTTTTTCTCTTGCCTTTTGATTTGGACTTATAAATGTTCTTCCTATATATCTGTTTTTTATTAAGCCTATGCTGTAGGGTATGCCTGATTCTTCCGCATATCCTATGGCAGCGGGAGTACCGGAGTCCGGAACGGAGATTACCACATCGGCGTCTACCGGATATTCACTTGAAAGTATTTTTCCGGCTTCTTTTCTTGCGGAATAAACGTTTATACCGTCTATTATACTGTCAGGTCTGGCAAAATAGATAATTTCAAATATGCATAATTTTTTTCTGTTCCATTTATCGTTGAATATACTTCTTATGCCGTTTTTATCTATTATGACTATTTCTCCGGGTTCAATATCCCTTACAAGTTCCGCTCCTATAGCATCCAACCCGCAGCTTTCCGAAGAGAGAACGTATCCGTCATCTGTTTTTCCAAGGCAGAGAGGCCTTATACCCTGATTGTCTCTTACACCTATGAGTTTATCTTCCGTCATTATTATAAGGGCGTAAGAACCTTTTACTATTTCCATTACTCCCTTTATGGCTTTTTCTATATCATCTTTATAATACCTTGCTATCATATTAGCCATGACTTCACTGTCGTTTGTGGTTTGAAAAGACACTCCTTCTGATTCAAGGATCTTTCGTATACTTCCGGCATTTACTATATTACCGTTGTGAACCAGTGCCATTTCTCCGTTTTTACATTTGACAATCAGAGGCTGAGCATTTACCGCTAAACTTTCTCCTGTTGTAGAATATCTTACATGACCTACCCCTATATTTCCCTCTAATCTTTCCAATTTATTTTTATCGCTGAATACCTGAGATACAAGGCCCATATCTTTATAGCAGTCTATTTTACTATCTTTGCTTACGGCAATTCCGGCACTTTCCTGACCTCTGTGCTGAAGGGCATAAAGACCGTAATAGATCATATGGGAAACATTTTGCACTTTTGAATATACTCCCATAACTCCGCATTCTTCTTTTAACTTATCTTCATCCATCAAATCGAAACCCATTTTATGTTCCTCCTGACTGCTGCTTCTATTTAGATAACCTGGATAATACTTCCTCATAGGCTTCCTCCACATTTCCCAGATCTCTTCTGAACCTGTCTTTGTCTAATTTTTCATTAGTCTCAACATCCCAAAGTCTGCATGTATCGGGAGATATTTCGTCTGCAAGAATTACTTTTCCGTCATATAATCCGAATTCCAATTTAAAATCAATTAACTTCATCTTTTTTTCTCTGAAAAATTTAATCAATATATCGTTAATTTTAAAAGCGTAATCTTTTATTATATTCAACTGTTCATCCGTTGCAAGTTCCATGGCTTTTATGTGATAATCATTAACAAGGGGATCTCCGAGTTCGTCGTTTTTGTAGCTGAATTCAAGAACGGTACTTTTTAATTCGGTCCCTTCCTTAAGTCCGAGCCTTTTTGACAGAGAACCTGCCGCAACGTTTCTTACTATAACCTCCAAAGGAAGTATTTTTACGGCCTTCACGAGCATTTCCCGGTCGCTTAAAAGTCTTTCAAAATGAGTGGGGATATTTTCTTTTTCAAGGAGTGTAAATAATTGAGCCGACATTTTATTGTTTATTACTCCTTTTCCTACTATGGTTCCTTTTTTTACTCCGTTGAAAGCAGTAGCATCGTCTTTATATTCTACAATATACTTTTTATCATCATCGGTTTTAAATACCTTTTTAGCTTTACCTTCATATAACATTTCAAGTTTTTCCATCCCGACTACCTCCATTAAATTAATTTTTGTTGAATTTCTTTATCTTTTTCGTTGATTTCTTCCGCCATTTTTTTTCTGTATTCTCTAAGTTTTATTTTTAAATTTTCATCCTTTACGGATAATATTTGAATTGCTAAGAGAGCAGCATTTTCCGCTCCGTCTATTGCCACGGTAGCCACGGGAATACCTTTAGGCATTTGAACCGTAGATAACAGAGAATCCAGTCCGTCCAAAGTCGATGATTTTATCGGCAATCCGATAACCGGTACAATACTTACTGCCGCTATTATTCCTCCAAGATGGGCAGCCTTTCCTGCAGCCGCTATTATTACATCAAAGCCGTTTTTTTCTGCATTTTTTCCGAATTCAACTGCTTCATCCGGAGTTCTGTGAGCCGATATAACTCTTACTTCCGTGCCGACTCCGAATTCCTTTAAAATTCTAAAACTTCTTTCCACTACGGGAAGATCAGAATCACTTCCCATAATTATTGCGACTTTCATAATACTTCCTCCCTTATTTAAAATAGCTGATTCCGGCCTCAAACAATCTTTGATCCGATTTGCCGGCGATGTTTTTATATAGATGCTTTCCTATTCTTTCCGAATGTCCCATCTTGCCTAATATTCTCCCATCAGGGCTGGTTATTCCTTCTATACATTGGAAAGACCCGTTGGGATTGAAGCTGCCGTCATAATTGGCGTTTCCGTAGAAGTCAACGTACTGAGTAGCTATTTGCCCATTTTTTGTCATTTCTTTAAATATTTTTTCGTTTGAGATCAATCGTCCTTCTCCATGGGATATAGGAATGGTAAATATATCTCCTACTTTTACATTGCTGAACCAAGGAGAAAGATTGGAAACCACTTTTGTTTGAACCATACGGGATATATGCCTTCCGATTTTGTTAAAGGTCAATGTAGGAGATTCCTCATCCATTTCTCTTATTTCCCCGTAAGGAAGGAGGCCTAACTTTATAAGGGCCTGAAATCCGTTACATATTCCCAATATGAGGCCATCTCTATTATTTAAGAAATTAGTTACTTCTTCTGCTATATATGGATTTTTGAATACAGTTGCTATAAATTTTCCGGAACCGTCAGGCTCGTCTCCTGCACTGAATCCTCCAGGCAGAGCTATAATTTGGCTGTTTTTGATCTTTTCTGCCATTGATTTTATAGAGTCCTTTATATCCTGAGGAGCTAAATTTTTGAATACGAAGATGTCAACATCGCCTCCCGCCTTTTCAAAAGCTCTTTTCATATCGTATTCACAATTTGTTCCGGGGAATACGGGGATGAAAACTTTTGGCTTTGATGTTGAAAATTTTGCCTTAAATGTATTCTCCCTTTCATAGCTGATATTTTCAGCACTATCATTTATGCTTCTTCTTATGGGAAATACATTGTTTAAAGGTTCTTCCCATTTTTTTATGGCACATTCCAAGTCTATCTTGGTGCTATTTATATTTATTACCGAATTTTTATTTGTACGTCCGATTATTTCATATTTTAAATTTCCCAATAGTTCATTTAAATTTTCTTTTTCATCTATTTCCAAGATTATTGAGCCGTAGTCGGGAGAAAATAATTTTTTTCTTGTCATTTCACGGGTAAATACCATCCCTATCTTGTTTCCGAAGGCCATTTTGCTTATTGATGCAGCTATTCCGCCGATCCCTATGGTATAAGCCGAGAGTATTTTTTTATTTATAATCAATTCATGTATTGCCGAAAAATTTTTATTGAGTGTTTCAAAGTCCGGCAACTGATTTTCTTTTCGCGGAGATTTGATTATAACAATTTGACTTCCGACTTTTTTAAACTCCGGCGATATTATGTTTTTCGCATTGCCTACACATACGGCAAAGCTCACTAAGGTAGGAGGAACATTTAAATCGTTGAAACTTCCCGACATGCTGTCCTTTCCTCCTATGGCTGCAACTTTAAGATTTTTCTGTGCTTCGTAAGCTCCCAATAGAGCAGACAGAGGCTTTCCCCATTTTTTATCATCAGTTAATTTTTCAAAGTATTCCTGAAAGGTAAGTTTTATATTTTTGTGATTTCCTCCCATTGCCACAATTTTTGCGACTGAATCAACTACCGCATACATTCCGCCATGGAATGGACTCCAAGTGGAAAGTTCGGAATCGAATCCGTAAGCCATGAGGGTACATGTATCTGTATATCCTCTTAGAACGGGAATTTTAGCCGTCATTCCCAAAGAAGGGGTGAGCTGATATTTTCCTCCGAAAGGCATCAATATAGTACCGGCACCTATGGTGGAGTCGAATCTTTCGACTAATCCCTTTTGGCTTGCTACATTGATGCTTTTTAAATTATCTATAAAAGCAGTTTTTAAAGAATTTTTATTTAAACATTCGGGGATTGTATTAAAATAATTTTCAGAATCGGGTTCTTCCACATAGACATCAGTGTTTTGCTGAGCGCCGTTGGTATCTAAAAATTTTCTGTCTATATCCAATATTTTTTTGTTTTTCCACATCATCTTTAATCTGTTGTCGTCCGTTACTTTTCCTACTATTGTTGCTTCGAGATTTTCTTCTTCCACATATTTTTTCATCAATTCTAAATCTTCTTTGTTTATTACTACTGCCATTCTTTCTTGAGATTCGGATATGGCAAGTTCGGTTCCGTCAAGACCTTCATATTTCTTCAATACATTATCCAAATTGATTTCTATACTGTCAGTCAGTTCCCCTACAGCCACCGAAACTCCTCCGGCTCCAAAGTCATTACACCTTTTTACTATTTTACTGAATTGAGGATTTCTGAATAATCTTAACAGTTTCCTTTCTGTTGGAGCATTTCCTTTTTGTACCTCTGAGCCGCAGGTCAATATGGATTTGTCCGTATGGGATTTAGACGAACCGGTAGCTCCGCCGCAACCGTCTCTCCCTGTTCTTCCTCCTATTAAGATGATTAGATCTCCTGTTTTTGGCTTTTTTCTTATTACATTTTCTTTTTTGACAGCTGCTATTACCGCTCCTATTTCCATTCTCTTTGCTACATATCCTTCGTTGTATATTTCAGATACATGACCTGTAGCTATGCCGATTTGATTTCCGTAGGAGCTGTATCCTCTGGCGGCTTCCGTAGTTATTTTTCTTTGGGGAAGTTTTCCGGGAAGAGTGTCTTCTATACTTTTTCTCGGATCTCCGCTTCCTGTAACTCTCATTGCCTGATATACATAGGCTCTCCCTGATAGGGGGTCTCTTATAGCTCCTCCCAAACATGTTGCAGCGCCGCCGAAAGGTTCTATTTCGGTAGGATGATTGTGAGTTTCGTTTTTAAACATTACAAGCCATTTTTCTATTTTACCGTCTACATCCACATCTACATTTATACTGCAGGCGTTTATTTCGTCGGAATCGTCCAAATCATTTAACAATCCTCTTTTTTTAAGTTCTTTCATTCCGATAACTGCAATATCCATCAGACAGACATTTTTTTTACTGTTGCCGTAAACATATTCCCTTGTACTGAGATATTCTTCATATGCTTTTTTGATAGAATCACAATAAAAGCCCTTATCGAAATTTACGGAATTTATTTTTGTCTGGAAGGTGGTATGCCTGCAGTGATCCGACCAATAAGTATCTATGACTTTTATTTCAGTTATAGTGGGATTTCTCTTTTCCGTGAGCTTAAAATATTCCTGGCAGAACTTAATATCCTCGATGCTCATGGCAAGACCCAAAGTATTTTTAAATTCTTCCAACTCTTTGGGGGATTTTTCGATGAACCCGTCTAATGTTATTACATTGTCGGGAGAAATTATTTCATTTTCCAGATTATCAGGTTTGGTTAATTCTGCTTCTCTGCGGTCTACAGGATTTATACAATAATGTTTAATCTTTTTAAATTCTTCATTTGTAATATTTCCCTTAAGAATTATTATTTTTGCCGTATTTATAATCGGTTTTTCTTTTTCCGTCAGTATTTCGATGCATTGGACGGCAGAATCCGCTCTCTGGTCGTATTGACCGGGCAGATATTCTATCCCAAATATTTTCCATTCATCTTTTGTTTCTATTTTTTCTTCATATACCGTATCCACATTTGGTTCAGAGAATATGGTTTTTAATGATTTTAGGTATGCATCATCGGAAATTTCCTGGATATCATATCTGTTTAAAATTCTTACTTCTTCCAATCCTTTTATGGATAAATTTTGTTTTAAATCATTATATAGCCGTTCTGCTTCTATGTTGAACTTTCTTTTCTTTTCTACAAATATTCTTCTTACCGGACTATTCACAATTATACCTCCTAAAAAATAATAAACCCAGGCAGAGTAAGATCACTACAAGTGAAACCTACCCCCTGGGTTTTATCCTGAAGGCATTACATAAGCAATACAAATAAGCACCTTCGGAATCCTAAGTGCATTTTCATTCATAGTCAAGTAATTTACGGTCACTTGGTAGAGACTTCTCAGCCATATTGTGAGATTTATATGAACGTACATTATATAAAATTGTCTTACAATGACATAATATCAGTAAAAAAAAGATAAGTCAATAGAAAATTATTCATATAATAATAAACAATAAAAGTTTTTTTATATTTATTGTTTTTTTATTGACAAGAAATCCGTATACCTCTAAAATTAGAGATGTATATTGGATATATTGATTTTAATGTTTTTTATCTTCACTTTAAGTTAAGGTAAATAGGTTAAGCTGTGGGAGCATATCGCCGGTTAAACAGGTGATATGAGGGGAGAAGTATTACTGCTTATTGATGAAGTTCTCATATAACTTAATTTTGGAGGAAATGAGTATGAATTTGATGGAATATATGAATGGTGGAATTGAACGAATTGTTCGGAAGGCATTAAAGTCGTCTTTAAAAAATCCTCGTGAAAGTGCTTTTCTCTTAAGATATATGATTGCGCAGAAAGATGCCGTAAAAAAACGTAATCAGTTGGAATCACAAGGTACACATATTCCGTCTTTTCTGATTGCAAGTATTACGACACAATGTAATATGTTTTGTAAGGGGTGTTATGCAAGGGCAAATCAATCCTGCAGTACTTACCCTCAACAAGAGAAGCTGACTTGTGATCAATGGAAACGAATTTTTCAGGAAGCCAATCAGCTCGGGATCTCGTTTATTCTTCTTGCAGGAGGAGAACCCCTTTTGTCCAGATGTATTATAGAAACAGCAGCTGAATTTCCCGATGTTATTTTTCCTATATTCACGAATGGAACTATTATGGATGAATCGTATATTGATTTATTTGACAAGAATAGAAATCTTGTTCCGGTCTTCAGCATGGAAGGCGGCCTTATTGAAACGGATAAAAGGCGGGGAGAAGGAGTATATACGTCATTGGTCGGGAAAATGAAGCAAATGAATACTCGGGGAATATTTTATGGTACTTCTATTACCGTCACTATGGAAAATTTGGATGTTGTAACGAGTAAGGAATTTATCGACACATTATATAAAGAAGGATGCGGCGTTGTATTTTATATTGAATATGTTCCGGCTGAACCTTCAACTGAAAATCTTGTTTTGACCGAAGGAGGAAGAAAGATCTTAGAAGAACGGCAGGATATTTTAAGAAAACAGTACGAAGATATCATCTACTTATCATTTCCGGGAGATGAAAAATACATGGGAGGATGCTTGGCCGCAGGCAGGGGATTCTTCCATATAAATACTGCAGGCAGAGCAGAACCTTGTCCTTTTTCTCCTTATTCTGATATGAATTTAAAAGATTGTTCCTTGTTAGAAGCACTTCAATCTCCCCTTTTTCAAAAGCTGAACACCCAAGGATTGATGAATGAAGAGCATGAGGGAGGTTGTGTACTGTTTGGGAAACAGGATGAGATAAGGAAATTGCTGGGATATAACGACACAAATATAAAATAAATCTTATCAATAAAAAAGAAGTATCTTAATACTTCTTTTTTTAGATATCTTGAGATGCCTTTATTAGCCTGCCGATGTTTTGGCTTGTTGTTTCAACATTTTGAGAACCGTCTTTAAGAGCATGTTCTAATGTGGTGACTTTGGAGAGTATATTAAATATTGCCGTTATGCCGTGATCATACAGTTTTTCATATCCCTTTCCGATTCTGCCCGCAAGGACTATGACGGGAACATTGTATTTCTTTGCCACGGAAGCTACTCCAAAAGGGGTTTTCCCAAAGAGAGTCTGAGAATCTATGCTGCCTTCTCCCGTAAATACAAAATCTGCATCTTTTATATGAGATTCCAAATTGGTGTAATGAATAATGAGATCTACTCCCCTGACCAATTTTGTATCGAGAAAAGCTAAAAGGCCTGCTCCTAATCCTCCTGCTGCCCCTGCTCCGGAAATATTTTCAACATCCTTTCCGATTTGTTCTCTTATCACTTTAGCATAATGTTTTAAATTATTATCCAATTCTTTCACCATTTCTTCAGTTGCCCCCTTTTGGGGACCGAATATATAGGAAGCCCCTTCTTTTCCTGTTAAAGGATTGGTTACATCGCAGGCAACTTCTACTTTGACCTTTGATAATCTGGAATCTAAATTGCTTATATCAATTTTGTGAATTAAATTCAAATTTTTCCCGCCTCTTGGAATTTCCTCATTATTTTTCGTCAGAAACCTTACGCCGAGAGCCTGAAGCATTCCGGCGCCTCCGTCATTAGTTCCGCTTCCTCCGATTCCGATTATCAGATGATTTGCGCCTTTCTCAAGGGCGGCTTTAATTAATTCGCCGGTACCGTAAGTAGTGGTTACAGATGGATTTCTTTTATCTTGGGGAACCAATTGGATACCGCTGGCTGATGCCATCTCTATTACAGCTGTCTTTTTGTCTCCAAGGATTCCAAAGTTTGCAACAACAGGATTTCCTAATGGATCCGTAACTGATACATTATAAATTTTTCCCGATGTTGCTTCAACTAAAGATTCAACTGTGCCTTCTCCTCCGTCAGCCATTGGGATTTTTATATACTGGGCCTGAGGGAAAACAACCTTTAATCCTCGTTCCATGGATTCGGCAACTTCCTTAGCACTCATGCTTTCTTTAAAAGAATCCGGAGATAATACAAATTTCATCTATTTATTTCACATCCTTTTTCGTCATTCTCTATTCTTTTCCGCAATATTGCTTTACTTGTCGCATAATTTATACAATTATTATATAATATTACTGAAGTAATGTCACTTAAAACAACAAAAGTTTTAAAGTGATGGACTGCTGCTTAGTATTACAATTAAGTTATATTATAATATAATTTGATATTATTAAAAATTAATAGTATATAACTGATTTAAAAATTTTTGATATTAAATATATAATATTAAAATTAGGAGGTAATATTATGGTATTTGACGGACATTCGGATATTCTAACAGATGTAGCTATTAAAAGGCTTAATGGTGAAAAAAATGTTTTTAGAAATCATCATCTTGAAAGATTAAAAAAAGGGGAAGTGAACGGAAGCATATTTGTAGTTTGGGTAGATCCTCCTTATACGGACGAAAATCCCGCTTGGAGAATGCTGGAGATTTTAGGAGCACTGTCCGAGGAAATTAAAGATATGAAGGATTATGCAGAGATCGCCCATAATTATGAAGATATGAAGAGGATACAAGACCAAGGAAAATTTGCGATAATTCTTGGAATAGAAGGAATGAGCGGGCTTAGAGGAAATACAAGTTTAATAACAATGTTATATGAATTTGGAATAAGACACGGGATGCTTACTTGGAATGAAGAAAATGAGTTTGCTACCGGAAGCAACGGAAATCCTGAAAGGGGCATAACCCAATTGGGAATTAAAGCACTTCATAAGATGGAGGAACTGGGAATGATAATTGATGTATCCCATGGAAATGAGAAAACTTTTTGGGATATATGTAATCATACACGAAAACCTTTTATCGCTTCTCATTCTAATGTTTATAATTTATGCCAATCCAAAAGAAACTTAAAAGATGACCAGATAAAAGCTATTGCGGAACGTAATGGAGTTATAGGAATGAATTCATGGCCGGACTTTATAGATAAAAAAAATCCGACGGTAGAAAGATTGGCAGATCATATAGATTATATAGTAAATTTGGTAGGAATAGATTATGTCGGATTCGGATTTGATTTTTGTGACTTCTTATCTGGAGATACCACCAATAGTTTTCAAGAAAGTGAAACTACAATGGCAAAGGGAATCGAAGATGCATCAAAGATACCCCAACTGATTAAGATATTATCAGATAGGGGATATGGTCAAGAACAGATAGAGAAGATTACCCATAAAAATTTTGAAAGAGTAATAAAGGAAATACTGAAATAAACTATTTATAGTAGTTAAATATTATAGTGTAAATTTTAAAAGTATATCTTCTTTTCAGAAAGGATAGAATTCCGATAGTTTAAATGAAATATTTTGTGCTATAATATATATAAATTATGAATAATTTTTTTAGTAATATTTTTTAGAAAAATATTACTAAAAAGGGAGGGAAAAAGGCATGACCCTTGAAAAAAAAATTGAACAAATATTAAAAGACGAATTGAGGCCGGAGAATATTAAAACCATTATTGACATGGCTGAATTTCTAAAATTTAAAGAGACTCAGGATAAATGGAATGAAATAAACGAACAGGAGCATGAATATATAACTGAAGAAGAACGTCTTCAGTTAGAGAAGATTAAATTAAAAGGTGAATTTATCGATCAAGATGACATTTTAAAAGAATTAAAGGTTAATAAAAATGAGATATAATATTAAATATGAGAAAAATTGTCTCAAGTATCTAAAAAAATTAGATAAAAATACACAGTTAAGGATAATTAAATCTATAAATCAGCTTCCATTTGGAGATGTTAAAAAATTGCATGGGAATATGGAAGATTACAGATTGAGAGTTGGTAAATATAGAATTATATTTAGCAAAGATGAAAAAAATTTAATCATAAATATTATTCAAATTGCATCTCGAGGAGAAGTTTACAGTAAATTATAAATTAATTTTCTGTTTCTTAATAATATTGCAATAAGAGCAGTAGGTTTTATGTGGAAAAGCTTACTGCTTTAATTTTTATATTATTTATTGAAGAATGTTGTTAGGTATGACATACTATAGTTAAAATGAATTTGAATAAAATTAAAGGGGAGGGTTAAAAATGATTCGTGATTTGATATTAAAAAATCGTTCTTATAGGAGATTTTATCAGGATGAAAAAATTGAAAGAAAAACTATTGAAGAACTAATCGATTTGGCCAGATTATCATCTTCAGGAGGAAACCTCCAGTCTTTAAAGTATATTATTTCCTGTGACGATGATAAGAATAAAATCGTATTTTCCCATTTAAAATGGGCGGCATATTTTAAAGATTGGGAAGGGCCGGAAGAAGGGGAAAGACCTTCGGCATATATTATAATGCTGAGGGATAATAAAATCAGTAATAATCAACTTTGGGATCATGGAATTGCTTGTCAGAGCATACTTTTGGGAGCAGCTGAAAGAGGGCTTGGAGGCTGTATGTTTGGTTCGGCAGATAAACAAGGATTGAGAAAAGATCTCCGTATACCTGAGGAATATGAAGTATTGCTTGTGATTGCTTTAGGAAAGCCGAAGGAAAAGGTTGTTCTCGAGGAGCTGAGGGAGCCTAATGATGTTAAATATTGGAGGGACGAAAATCAAGTTCACCATGTTCCAAAAAGAAAATTGAAGGATATAATATTGGATTAACACAAGGGGACGGTTCTTTTGTGCTGTTCTTATTTAGGAAAAGAGGTCATCCACGGAACTCTTTTCCTATTTTTTTCTTTGACATTATAGAAATTAAATAATATTATGTATTTGAACATTTTCTATTTATAGAAAGGGGAATAATTGTGAATAAAACAGCTATTATAACAGGAGCATCTAAAGGAATCGGAAGACAGATGGCGAAAGCTTTTGCTGAAAACGGATATAACTTGTTAATAAATTATAATAATTCTAAAAAAGAAGCGGAAGAACTGTGCCAGCAATTGAATTCAAAAGGAATAATAGCTTATGCTTACAGAGCCGATGTTTCAGATAGAAAACAGGTGGATTCCATGGTTGAATTTTGTATAAAAAGATTCAGAAACATAGATTTACTCATTAATAATGCAGGTGTTGCTCAATCTATACTTTTTACAGATATTACTCAGGATGATTGGAAGAGGATGATTGATATCAATTTAACCGGAGTTTTTAATTGTACTCAAAGTGTGGCTAAATATATGATATCCGAGAAAAAAGGAAAGATCATTAATATTTCTTCCATATGGGGAATGGTAGGAGGATCATGTGAGGTTCACTATTCCACAGTAAAGGCAGGAATTATAGGATTTACAAAAGCATTGGCTAAAGAACTCGGCCCTTCTAATATTCAGGTTAATTCCATAGCTCCGGGAGTAATACAGACCGATATGTTAAAAGGGCTAAATGATAAGGATTTGGAAGAATTAAAATATGATACGCCCCTTATGAGACTGGGAACGGCTGATGATATTGCAGAATGTGCTTTGTTTTTGGCATCCGATAAAGCGGATTTTATAACAGGCCAGGTAATAAGCCCTAACGGAGGATTTGTAATATAATACACCAGCAAATCCTATTTTTTCCTTAATATAATTTCACCATAAGCGAATTTCCAAAAAGGCCTCCTTATTATTAATTTTTAATAGAAGTTTTTTTTATAAAAATATAAATATTTTTGTTTACAAATATAAATATTGTGATATAATTAACAATAAGAAATAGTTTATTATTTATCAAAGTATTATGGTTAAGAAGGATTATGTTTATTATTTTTTTAGAAAGCAACCTTAAGTATTAGAAGGTATTTTGAAAAAAACTTATTCTTTAATATCAGGTATTCAGATGTAGTCTGGAAAGATTATCTTATAGCATATGGGACTTATTTGGTCCATACATGGATATGTTTTTTCCAATTTATAGTTTGTTATTTAACAATCTAATACTAAAATTTATTGTTGAGGTGAATGAGATGGAAGTTAAAAATAAGGAAGAATTATTACAAAAATTAAAAGAAGTGAAAAAAGCTCAAAAACAATTTTCGCGTTTTACTCAGGAACAGGTGGATGAAATATTTTTTAAAGCTTCCATAGCTGCCAATAATAAAAGAATTGAATTGGCAAAGATGGCTGTAGAAGAAACAGGAATGGGGGTAGTTGAAGATAAGGTTATTAAAAACCACTATGCTTCGGAATATATTTATAATATTTACAAAAACGAAAAAACCTGTGGGATAATAGAGGAAGATAAATTTTTCGGTACTGCAAAAATAGCAGAACCTCTTGGGGTCATTGCAGCTATAATACCTACAACTAATCCTACTTCAACAACGATATTTAAAGCATTGATTGCCCTAAAAACTCGAAACGGAATAATTTTTTCTCCCCATCCGAGAGCTAAAAAATCTACTATAGCCGCGGCTAAGTTAGTTCTTGATGCAGCAGTTAAGGCAGGAGCGCCTGAAGGAATTATAGGCTGGATAGATGAACCTTCCATTGAACTTTCCCAGTTATTAATGAAGGAAGCTGATTTTGTTCTTGCAACGGGAGGACCTGCAATGGTTAAAGCTGCTTATTCATCAGGAAAACCTGCAATTGGAGT
>ENA-UOOE01000176-UOOE01000176.1-fermentation-metagenome-genome-assembly--contig:-NODE-176-length-66771-cov-7.150818_pt1 | contig 66771 bp, 68 predicted proteins | sample MGYA00245776_ERZ724021 | MGnify/ENA primary metagenome ERZ724021 (study PRJEB28704, sample SAMN03018321) | fermentation metagenome | biome: anthropogenic terrestrial biome; feature: soil; material... | reverse complement strand
GCTGTCCTGTAAAAGAATCGCCCTTGCAATGGTGCACCGTGCTGTATGACCCGTCGACGCCGGTGGAGTTCACCCCACCCTCCGGGGTGCGCATGGTGCCCTTCCCGGCGATCGAGGTCGCCAAGAGCTGCGGCGTGCCGAAGGCGGTCAACACCGCGTTCCTCGGCGCGCTCTCCGCGTACGGACTGCTGCCGATCCCGGATAAGGACCTGCTGGCCGCCCTGGCCGACAGCTTCGCGTCGAAGCCTCACCTGGTGGAGAAGAACGTCAAAGTGTTCGAGGCGGCCAGACAGGCGGCCCTGGGCCAGCGGTGAGGCGGAAAACATTTTACCCCGCATCGGGTTTCGCATCGAATCTAGGAGAGGACATTATGAACGCTTCAGAAAAGCTCGGCGCTCGCGTACGGAAATACCGCGAGAAGCTGGGGCTATCCATCGAGGACCTGGCCAAGAATACTGGTATAGAGCCGGCCCTCATCACCAACATCGAGGAAAGCAATACATATCCGTCCATCAGCGTCATGGTCAAGCTGTCGAGGGCCCTGGGCCAGCGGCTCGGGACGTTCACCGACGACCAATTCATGGAGGACCCCCTCATCGTGCGCCAGGACGATCGGAAGGAAGAAGCGCTGCCCCACCGTGGCACCGGCCCCGACGGGTATCACTATTACCTGCTGGGGAAGGGAAAGACGGACCGCCACATGGAGCCGTTCTTCATCCAGATCGAGCCGTCCGACAGCGAGGATCTCTCCTCCCACGAGGGGGAGGAGTTCATCATAGTCGTTTCCGGCGAGGTCGTCCTCAGCTATGGTAAGAACACCTATCGGCTCAAGGCCGGGGACAGCATGTACTACAATTCAGTGGTCCCGCATCGCGTGGGCGCAGAGGGCGGCGCTCCCGCCTCCATCTACGCGGTCGTATACATGCCGGCGTGAGGTGGGAGCATGGAACAGCCGATAACGCGGGACATCACCCTGGGCCAGCTGCTGGACGAGGCAGTGAGGAGAGTGCCGGACAACGAGGCGGTCGTATACACCGATCGCGACTACCGCGAGACGTGGCAGCAGTTCTCCAATACCGTGGACAGGGTGGCCAAGGGGCTCATGGCGCTAGGCGTCAAGAAAGGCGACAAGGTGGCCATATGGGCCACGAACGTGCCGCACTGGGTCACGTTGCAGTTCGCCGTGGCGCGGATCGGCGCGATCCTCATCACCGTCAATATCAACTACAAGATCTCCGAGATCGAGTACATCCTGAAGCAGTCGGAGGCGGAGAACATCTTCATCATAGACGGCTACCGCGACACCGACTACATGAGCATCATCTACGAGCTGGTGCCGGAGCTCAGGACGCAGCCCCGCGATCACCTGCGGTCCGAGAGGTTCCCGCACCTGCAGAGGGTCATCTTCCTGGGTCCGGAGAAGCACCGCGGCATGTACTCGATGAACGAGGTCATGGCCATGGCCGCTCAGACCTCCAAGGCCGAGTACGAGGAGAGGCAGGCATCACTATCCACGCACGACGTGGTCATGATGCAGTACACCTCCGGGACGACCGGCTTCCCCAAGGGAGTCATGCTCACCCACCACAACATCGGCAACAACGGCTACTGGATAGGGTTGAACGAGAACTTCGGGACCGAGGACCGCGTATGCTTCCCAGTGCCGCTGTTCCACTGCTTCGGCTGCGTGCTGGCCGTCATGGCATGCGTCAATCACGCCTCCACCATGGTCATCCTTGAGAAGTACGACCCGGTCAACGTCATGATGTCGGTGGAGTTCGAGAAGGCCACCGCGCTGTACGGCGTCCCCACCATGTTCATCAGCATCCTGGAGCATCCGCTGTTCAGCAAGTTCGACCTGTCCACCCTGCGCACTGGCATCATGGCCGGCTCTCCCTGCCCGGTGAAGACCATGGAGGAGTGCGTGGAGCGCATGAACATGAGGGAGGTGACGATTGTGTTCGGCCTCACCGAAACCTCGCCCGGCATGACCCAGACCCGCTTTGACGAGCCGTCCCTGGAGAAGAAGTGCTCCACCGTGGGAAGGCCTCTTCCGGGCGTCGAGGTGGCGATCATCGACCCCGAGACCGGAGAGCACATGGGGCCAGGAAAGCATGGCGAGATCTGTTGCCGCGGATATAACGTCATGAAAGGTTACTACAACATGCCGGAGGAGACCGCCAAGGCCATTGATAAGGACGGCTGGCTGCACTCCGGGGACATCGGCATGGCCGACGATGACGGCTACTACATCATCACCGGGCGGATCAAGGACATGATCATTCGGGGCGGGGAGAACATCTACCCCAAGGAGGTGGAGGACTTCATACACCACATGGACGGCATCAGCGATGCTCAGGTGGTCGGGGTGCCGTCGAAGAAGTACGGAGAGCAGCCCGGGGTGTTCATCATCCTCAAGCCGGGCGTCGCCATGACCGCCGAGGACGTGCAGGACCACTGCCGCGGCAAGATCGCATGGTACAAGATACCGAAGTACGTAGCATTCGTTAACGAGTACCCGCTCACCGCCAGCGGGAAGATCATGAAGTACAAGCTGCGGGAGATGGCGACCCAGATGTGGCCGGACGCTTGAACGCCCCGGCCACCGCAATATTTTTTATGTAGCTCGCTCTCGGAGAAGGCCATGCCTTTCCTGAATGTGGGCGCGGCCCGCATCCACTATCACATGTTCGGCGAAGGCGAGCCGATGGTCCTGATACCCGGGCTGTGCGGCGACCTGTACAACTGGAAGAAGATGGTCCCGTACCTCAAGGGGCGCTATCAGGTGGTGCTGATGGACTGCCGCGGCTCCGGACTTACTGAAGCTCCCGACGCGCCGTTCACCATGGCTGAGATGGCCGACGACGTATCGGGGCTGATGAACGGCCTGGGGTTCTCGAAATATCATGTGCTCGGCTGGTCGATGGGGGGCAACGTGGCGCAGGAGGTCACGCTTCGGTATCCTCAGGAGGTCGCGTCGCTCATCCTGATGTCAACGTACACCAGGCGCCCGGACCGGTCGAGCTACGCCATCGACGCAATGCTGAACTCCGTCAAGGAAGGCGCCAGCATAAATAATTTCATGCAGATGATGAACACCTGGTGCCTCACCCAATCACACTATGCGGGGCGGAGCCTGGTGCCCCGGCCGCGCGAGGGGGACGAGGCGAGGGCGCTTCATGGCTTCCTTCGCCAGAAGACCGCGCTGGACGGCTTCGACAGCACGAGGCGCCTGCATCGCATGACCTGCCCCACCCTGGTCATTCACGGCGAGGAGGACATCATGGTGCCACCCCACATGGGAGAGGACCTCGCCCGCGGCATCGCCGGCTCGGAGATGGAGTACGTGCCGGGCGCCGGCCACGTCATACCGCCCGAGAAATGCGCCGCATACATCGTGTCGTTCCTGGAAAGGCATGCTCTAGAGGTTCCAGGGACGACAGGCGGCTCCGCTACCTTCATGGCCAAAGAGTGAGCGCCCCCCGGCAAGATTATTGGCCATGGAGCGCCATTCCGGCGTGAACAACATGACCGACTTCCAGGATCCTTATCGCGAACTTCTGGCCATCGCCAAGCGCCTGTCCGTCATCCGCACCGCCGGAGGCATACTGCAGTGGGACCTCGAGACCAAGATGCCGCCCCGCGGGATCCAGCAGCGGGCCGAGCAGCTCGCCCTGCTCGACGTCCTGGCGCACCAGACCATCGCCTCCGACAGAGTGGCGAAGCTGCTGGACACGCTGACCGGCGAGCGCTCCCTCGCTTCCATGAACGAGGCGGAGCGGCGGAACGTGCACCTCATGAAGAAGGCCTACGATGAGGAGGCCGCCCTGCCTGAAGCGCTGGTCGAGGCGATCTCCAAGCAGTCGGCCGTCACCGTGGACCAGTGGAAGAGGGCCAAAGCGGCGAAGGACTTCTCGCTGTACCGCCCGGAGCTGGAGAGGATGCTTCAGCTGCGAAAGGAGTCCGCGGCCATCCTGAGGGACGCCAAGGGGATCGGAAGCGATTACGACGCCTTGCTGGACGTATTCGAGCCGGGCATGCCCGCGGACCGCATCTCTTCGGTGTTCGACGAGATGCGCGACGGTCTGGTCGGTATCATCGACCGCGCCGCCTCATCCGGAACGAGGCCGGACCTCTCCATCCTGAGCCGCCGCGTCCCCGTGGAGATGCAACGCGACATCAGCAGCGCGGCGATGTCGTTCATCGGCTATCGGACCGAGGGGCCGGACGCCGCCGGCCGGCTGGACGAGACGGAGCATCCGTTCACCCTCGGCTACTATGACGACGTGCGCATCACCACCCACTACTACGAGGACCGCTTCATGTCCAGCCTGTTCAGCGTGATGCACGAGGGAGGGCACGCGCTGTACGAGGAGGCGCTGCCCCGCGAGTGGATACACCAGCCCATCGGGAATCCGTGCAGCTACGGCATCCACGAGTCGCAGAGCAGGTTCGTGGAGAACATGATCGGCCGCAGCCCCGAGTTCCTGTCCCACATGCTTCCGCGCCTCAGGGCCATGACTGGCGCCGCGCTGGACGGCGTGAGCGAGAGTGATTTCGTACTAGCAGTGAACGCAGTGGTGCCGTCCAAGATACGCATCGAGGCCGACGAGGTCACCTACGGGCTGCACATCATCATCCGCTTCGAGCTGGAAAGGGAGATCATGGCCGGCCGGCTGTCGGTGGACGAGCTGCCGCAGGCCTGGAATGAAAGGTACGGCAAATACCTGGGCGTCGAAGTGCGGGACGATGCTGAGGGCGTCATGCAGGACACCCACTGGGCCGGCGGCTCCCTGGGATACTTCCCCAGCTACGCCCTGGGCAACCTCTACGGCGGCATGTTCCTGCGGCAGATGGACCGCGACGTCCCGGACTGGAGGAGCTCCATAGCGAACGGCGAGTTCACTCCTGTGAGCACTTGGCTGGCGGAGAGCGTCCATTCCAAGGGCAACATGTACGACCCCGCTGACCTGGTGAAGGCCGTCACCGGGGAGGCGCTGCAGGTGGGGCCGTTCATCAGCTACCTCGACGGCAAGATCGGCGCCATCTACGGGTACTGAGCGGGCGGGGAGCGTGAGGATTTAAGAGCCTCCACCGCTTACCGGCTCCCCATGCCTCCGGCCAAGAAAAAGGACCTCTCTTCCGAACTGATCTCCGCCTCCCTGCCCCTGTTCGCAGAGAAGGGCACCACGCTCACGATGGAGGAGATCGCCGCCAAGGCTGGGGTGGATGCAGCGGCGGCGAGGGAGCGGTTCGAGGACCCCGTGGACGTCCTCCACGAGGCATACCGCCGCGGATACTCGCAGATGGAAAGACTGCTGCGCGAACCCATCACCGGTTCGTTGGAAGATCATATGGGAGTGCTGTTCGACGGCATGATGCTCAGCATCGATGCCTTCGGGCCGGAGAACTACCTCGGGATAGTGTATCGAGCGACCGAGGATCGGGTGCTGCTGGAGATCGTCAAGAGGCAGTCAGGAAAGGTCAACTTCGCGGTGAAGGCGTTCATGGTCGACATGGTCTCTAGATCCATAATCGAAGAGGTGGAAGAGGTGGAGAAGGTCAACCAGGAGCTGGTGGCCAGCTTCGTCGAGCACCTGGCCATGCTGCTGGAGGGGAAGAAGCTCCCCGCCGTGAGGAGGTCGTGGGTGAAGAAGGCCGCGGCAATGTTCCGCCCGTGCCCCATGACCACACCCTCCGCCATGTTCGAGTGAACGCGGCCGCAAGGTTAATCCATCACCGAAGCCAAACAGCCCTCGGCACTTTCCATGTACGAGGATGTTCAGTACGACGCGATGTTCAGGCGCCGCTCGGTGAGGAAATACTCCGGACCGCTGGAGCCGGATATGATGGACAAGGTGAGGAACTTCGCCCACTCCCTGACGCCGCTGCGCCCCGAGATCCGCACGGAGCTGAGGTTCCTTGGGAACGAAGACGTGAAGGGGCCGTTCAAGGTCGACGCTCCGCACTTCCTCGCGCTGTACTCCGAGCCGGCCGATGGGTACGCCGCCAACGCCGGGTTCATGCTGCAGCAGATGGATCTCTTCCTTTCGGCCAACGGGATAGGCTCGTGCTGGCAGGGCGGGTCCAGGCCGGTCGCCATGGGTCAGGGGGAGAAGAGGGCCGACTTCATCTCCCTGGCATTCGGCATGCCGGCCGAGCAAGTTCACCGCCGGGACGTGAACGAGTTCAAGCGTAAGGCTCTGGGCGAGGTGACCTCGCTGGAAGGCATGGAGAAGCTGTTGGAACCAGGGCGTCTGGCGCCGTCGGCGATGAACAAGCAGAGCTGGTACTTCACCAGCTCCGAGAACGTGGTCAGGGTGCACCACGCCCGCTCGTCGCTCTTGAATCGCATGAACCGGATCAACGCGGGGATCGCGCTGTGCCACATCTGGCTGGCCGCGCTCCATGAGATGGGAGGGGCGGAGCTGGTCATCGAGGAGGATGGGGACGGGGGCTCGCCGAAAGGGTTCTCATACGTGGCATCGGTGCGGACGAAATAAAATAATAAAAAAGTGGTTTGAGGGAGTTCACTGCCCTTTGGCCTTCCTCTTCTCCTCCCGTCCGGTCCTCTGCAGCCGGCCTGGAGCCCACCAGGCCCACTTGCCCATGACCGATACCGCCGCCGGGACGATGTAGGTGCGGACCACCATGGCATCGAGCAGGACGGCCACCAGCAGGGCGAATCCGAACTGCTGGAGCATGGCATTGCTCGACAGCATGATTGTGCCGAACGCCCCTGCCATTATGAGCGCCAGGGCAGTGATGATGCCGCCGGTCCAGTCGACCGCATCGACCACAGCCTGCTTGATCTCCTTGCCCTTGTGCACTTCCTCCCTGATGCGGGTGAGAATGAACACGTTGTAGTCCATGCCAATCCCCATCAGTATGACGAAGAGGACCAGTGGGACCATCCACAGTATGGGCACGCTCAGCCAGACCCCGAACACCAAGTAAGTGAGGGCAAAGGCCCAGCTGATGCTCATGGCGATTGAGACCACGGCGAAGGCCGGAAGCAGCACCGAGCCCAGCACCAGCAGCAGCACCACGAAGATGCCCACGACGACCGCTATCTCGATGACCGCGAACTGCTCAGTGGTGGTGAGACTGAGATCATAATTGGTGGCGGTCGCTCCTCCCACCAGCACCTCGGAGGATGCCAGTGCCGGCTCCGCGGCCCTCGCGTCGGCGATCTGCTCCCTCAGCGTGGGAATGAAGTTGACCGAGTCGACCGACATCGGCTGCTCCTTCAGAACGACGGTCAGCAGGACGCTCTTGCCATCGCTGCTGAGGCTCTCCAGCATGCTGCTCTTGATCTGCTGGCGCTCCTCGTCAGGAAGGGTGTCGAGAGCACTGTAGTCGGATAACTGGCCATACGGCCTCGTGATTCCACTGACCGACTGCACCATATCACTGTCCGCGACTATGGCCGCCGTGAGGTTGTCTATGGCGTCCAGGTACACGAGGTTGAAATTGGTGCCGTCGTACACCAGAGTGTCGCCCGTGATGACTATCTGAGTGGGCATGATCTTGCCCGCGCCGAAGTCTTCAGCCATGGCGTTCATTCCCTGGACGCTCTCCGGCTCTCCCATGCCACTGATGAAGTCAAAGCTGGTCTCAGCAGTGAGAAAGAGATAGGTCGACGGGATGGAGACCAAGATGGCCGCTACCAGTATCACCCCGGCATGCTTCACCGAGTATTTTGCGGCGCGGTGGAAGTAGCCGTGCTTGACCTCCGACTTGTTCTTCATGACCTTGGAGGCGTACCTCTCCCACCTTTTCCCAGTGTTAGGCCAGAACACCCTGTTGCCCACGATCAGGAGCACCGACGGCACCAGGGTGAGGGAGACCAGCAGGGCGACCACGATGCCAAGTCCGAGCACCAGGCCCATGATCTGGACCATTGGGAATGAGGAGATTGTCATGGCGAAGAACGCGATGACCACCGTAGCACCGCTGGTAACGATCGACTCCCCGGCCCATGTGACAGACGCATGGACCGCGTCCTGGCGGGACAGCCCCCTCATCCTCTCCTCGCGGTACCGGCTGACGATGAAGATCGCGTAGTCGGTGCCGACCGCCATGAGGATGGAGAACAGCAGGGTGGTCACCATGACGTTGACCGGGGCGACCAGCACACCGACGGCGAACATCAGCGCCTGGCCTATGCCGATGGCCACGCCCACCGCCCCAAGCGGAAGGAACTGGGTGACGATCGAGCGGAACAGGATGCCCATGAGGACGAATATGATGATAATAGTGACCGGCTCGATCATCTTCATGTCGGCCTCCGAGCTGGCTCTCATGTCCTCAGAGATCGCCGCCTCGCCGGTGACATACACGGCGCCAGGCGCAGTCATCTCTTCATTGAGCGAGGCGATCTCCGCCCTGATCGCCTTGACGTTCTCCATCAGCGGATACCTGCCCTCGTCGTCGACGTAGGTCGCGGAGACATCGAAGTTGAACAGCAGGAGCATGGTCCTGCGGTCCTCCGACACGAAGCTGCTCAGCAGCTCGCTCAGCAGCTGCTCCGGCATCTCGATCGGAAGATTAGTGATGGAGCGCTCGGAGACCATATCGTGGGCGAAGCTCCGGGCCTTGCCCTCGCTGTACACCGGACCAAGGTTGTAAACATCCTCTAGGAAGGCTGTATCGTTTATTCCGTACTTGGCGCCCACCATGTTCAGGGTGAAGGCGTGAATCATGGTGGCATTGTTGAACGTAACTAGGTTGAAGTTACTAAGGACCTCCAACATGATCTGTTTCTGCTCGGCCGGAATGGGAGCGATGTTGAGGAACGCGGCACCGCCGGTGGCGACCGCAGTTCTTGCACGCTCTGAGGGGTCATCCACAGCAGTGGTATTCCAGGCATCGGCGAACGCATTGTAGTAGCCGAAGGCGAGGGCAGTGATGTTCACATCGCCTATCTGGCTGAGCTGATAGCCAAGCTGCTCATAGGTTATTGTGTAGGCAGCATCGTTATCGAACCCGCTCTCATTCCAGTTGTTTACATACAGGGCGGGTATGCCCCATATCAGGAACGCGCTCATGTTGACCTGTTGCTCCGCTCCATAGAGCCACGGCCCCAGCTGCAGGGTCGCCTGGGTGATGAACTCCTCAGTGAAAGAATAGAGCGAGGAGGCCCCCACCATGTTCGTCACGTCCGGCGAAGAGGCTATACGCTCCTGGAGGGCCAGCACGTATTCGGCCATGGCCGGGTCGGTCACATCATCGGCCTGCAGCAACACCATGATGGTGCCGTTGGCCACCGATTGCTGGAAGTTATCCTCAATGATACGCTGGGCGCGGATCGACTCCTGATCGTCTCCGCTGCCCAGGTCCATCTGGTAGTCCATCACGCTGCCTATCTGCAGTACGGCAGGAACCGCGAGCAACAGTGCAACCACCCAGATGATGACTATCTTCTTGTAGTGCCTATCGACACCATCGGCGATTTTTTTGAACAGCATTTAATCATCCCTCTCGGAAGGATATGACATGAAGCAACAAATCAACCTTAATAGGTTTGTTGTCATTGCTATAGTGACATGACTGATGTGACCAAGCACTTGGTGCGCTTGGGGCTTAGCGAATATGAAGCCCGAGCCTATGTCGCCACAGTATCGCTGGGTGAAGGGACAGTTAACGAGATAAGCAGGGAAAGCGGGGTGCCTCGCTCCCGCGCGTACGACATCATGGAGCGTCTCGCCAAAAAGGGGTTCGTGGAGATGGGAAACACCACGCCCATATGCTACCTTGCCAACAATCCCCTGACCATATCGGACAGGCTGATGGAGGAAGTGCGCCATGCCAACGAGGAGATAGTCAAGGGCCTCCGCGAGATCGAGAAAAAAGCGGAGAAAAGGAACAATCCCATGTGGACGCTCACCGGCGACTGGGCGATAGAACATAAAGTGGAAGAGCTTCTGGACGCCGCCAACAATAAGGTTGTGTTCGTATTCCTGAGCCGCGGCGGCCCCCTGCGGTATGCTAACCTCATCGCCAGGAAGTCAGCCGGAAAGGATGTGACGGTAGTCCTGGCCCACCGGCCGGATGATTACGTCGGACTGCTCGGGAAGAGCAGGATCATGCGCCTGCGCCCCATAATGGGGGTTTTCAGCGAGGTCGATGGCACGCTATGTGAGAAAGGCTTCGTGACTGGGGACGGCGGCTACTGCATCGAGATGATAATGGTGGTGGACCAGGATACCACATTGCTGCTGACCAGCGAGTCCAAGGGCGATCGGGCCATCATCGTTCATGGCACCGTCCTCAACCTGTTCGGGCATGATGTGGTGAACAGGCTGATAGAGAGCGCTGAAGAGCTGGCGCCCGGGAGGAAGTGAGGCGCCCGCCTTCGATGCTTCGACGGAGCGGGCCGACCCGCTCGAACTAGGTTCAGCCTCGCACCAGCCGGTATCCGATGTCGGGGCCCATGCCCATGCCGTAGCCCAGCCCTATGAGCTGCATGCCCATCGGTTCCAGGTACCGCGCTGCGGACAAGGGGCCGCAGTCCACCGGCTCGAAGCCGATGCCCTCGGCGAGCGTCATGACTGCCCTCTTGGCCTCCGCATCATCGCCTGCCAGGAATGCCGACAAGCGCGCCTGGCCGATCCTGCCGGTGCCTTGGTGCTTTGCGAACACGGTGTTGAACGCCTTGACCACCCGCGACTTGGGCAGCATCTTCTGGAGTTCCTCCGCTCCCGAGGTGGTGAACCCCAATGCCATGGAGCCGTCCGCCCCCATGACATTGGTGACGTCGATCAGGACCTTTCCGTCGGTGAGATGGCCGATGCTCCCGGCAACGTTCTTGACCTGAGAGAACGGAACGGCCAGCACTATGACCTCTCCCCACCCGGCCGCGGCCCCCACGCTCTCGTCTGGATCGCGAGTTCCGAACCTGACCTCATGCCCTGCCGGCCCCAGCCCGGATGAGAGCGCCTTGCCCACGTTGCCCTTCCCGATGATCGCTACCTTCATGTGATCACCTCCGGACCGCGATGGTCCGCTACGGCAATTCGATGGCAGCTGTTCGAATAAATCGTTTTGCCAGTATTGACGACGGCGTCGTCAGGGCATCGGTTACGCACGCGCTCCCGCCTGAAAAGTTATTAGAGCTTAGAGAACACAAAACACGGAACCGATAGGTGGGACGGTGAGGCGGATCGAGAACAGGGAGATCGACGGACCGATCGTCCCGAGAGAGCATGAGGGGCGAATGGAGAACGCGGCCCTCCAGGCCATCCTTTCCTCAGCGTCCAGCATCGTGATTATTCAGGACCCGGACGGGCGATTCGCCCATATCTCCGATACATTCGTCCAAGAGGTGGGCCGCCCGGCCCTGGAAGTCATTGGAAGAAGTTGGAGCGATATAGGGCTTGACAACGAAGAAACGGCGGAGATGGAAGAGATGAGGAAGAATGTGCTGCGCTCGGGCGAGACCGCTCGCGCCATGCTCCGGACGCCGCGCACAGGTCGGTGCTTCTCCTTCTTCATCGCGCCCCTCATGGGTGAAGACGTGAAGGCCCTGGGGACGCTGTCCATGGGGAGTGACGTCACCGAGCAGAAAGAGCTTGAACGGCTTCGCGAGGAGGGAAGCATGCTCCGTCAAGCAGTGAGCTCGGTCAGGGACCTCGTGTTCGTCAAGGACCTGAGCGGCCGCTACGTCATGGCCAACCCCGCCATCTTAAGGCTGGTAGGGAGGAGCTTGGAGGAGACCATCGGACACACCGACGTCGAACTGTTCGATGACAAGGATGGTGCCCTCGCGATCATGGAGAACGATCAGAGGATCATGCGGACCGGCATCGGCGAGATGATCGAGGAGGCCGTGACAATGGCCGAAGGGGAGCACACCTTCCTTTCGGACAAGATCCCCAGCCGCGACCGCCAGGGGCGCATCACCGGGGTCATGGGCATCACCAGAGACATCACCGAACGCAAGGAGATGGAAGATGCGGAGCGGGCCAGGAGAGCGTGGATGGAGTCGTTGATACAGAGCGCACCGGTCGCCATCTCAGTATCTCGCGACGGGTACAGCATCTATGCCAACCCCCCCTACCTGAGGATGTTCGGGTACGATGACTTTGATGAGATCCGAAACCATCGGTCCGTAGAGCAGATCGCCCCCGAGGACCGGGACCGTGCGATCGAGCATGTACGGAAGCACGACGGAAAGCGGAAGGCCGATGCCGAGATCGAACTGATGGGTGTCCGCAGGGACGGCTCCAGGTTCCCATTCCGGGCGGCCATCGCCTATGCCGTGATGCCCGACGGGCCCGCCCTGCTAGGCTTTTTCACCGACATCACCGAGAGCAGAAGGCTGAAGGAGGGATTGGAGGAAACGCAGCACAGTAACGAATTGTTCGTCGACATCCTGACGCATGACATCAGCAACTACAATGCCGCGGCGATCGGCTACCTGCAGCTGGCGGAGACGAACCTCGAAATGGACGATAAGGGACGCGGTTACATCTCACGCTCCCTCCAGGCCATGGCTTACAGTTCCGAGCTCATCGCCAACATAAGGGACCTACAGAACATCGAGGAAGGTCGTGACAGGGCGGAACCGATCGATGTATGCAGCATGCTCAAAGAGATCACGGACGCATACCAGCATTCATCGGACCGGCAGACCTCCATCACGCTCACCGCGCAGGGCGGATGCATGGTCTTCGCCTCCAGCCTGTTGCGCGGAGCGTTCTCCAACCTGATCAGCAATGCCATAAAACATTCCTCAGGACCGGTCGAGATCAATGTCACGGTAAGCGACCAGCATCATGACGGAGCCGACATGGTCAGGGTGGACATCGCCGACGACGGCCCGGGCATCCCGGACGAGCGGAAGGAAGCCATCTTCGACCGCTCCCTCATGGGACTTACGAAACCGGTCAGCCGCGGCCTCGGGCTGTATCTCGTGAAACGCCTGGTGGAGAACTACGGCGGGGAGGTTTGGGTGGAGGACCGCATCCCCGGCGATCACACCGAGGGGGCGAGGTTCGTGGTGCTTCTCCCTACGGCCTGATGGCGTCGACCTGACGTTCTTTGGTCATCGACCCCACCCGGAAGGTATCCCCGAACCGACCGTACTGTTTCGTGTCCCCGCTAGGATGAGGATGGCATTCACAGGGCGAGGTCGGATGGAATGCTTCAATAATGCTTAAATACCTGATTAACATCCCATCTTTTGGTGTGACGGCCACAGCGGCGGGGATACACCCGGTCCCATTCGAACCCGGAAGTTAAGCCCGCCCGCGTTTCGTGCTGTACTGCGGTGCGCGAGCCCGCGGGAACCACGAGGCGCTGTCAGCCACTTTTTCATTCTTATCACATCACGGTAGGCGTTCGCTCTCGACGATGCTTACCAAAAAAGGAAAGATTGAGGTTTGTCAAGCGAAGGCATCTGCATATCCGCCCTCCAGAATATTCAGTAGCTGACGTCACTACCTATGCGCTCAATCATCGTTGTCATCGGCCAGAAGGCCGCGATGCCTGTGGCGTCGGTGTCAACCGCGGGTGTCTGTTGGCTTCCGCTCAGCGGCATGGCGATGGCCATGTTCCACTCCTGCATCCTGTCCCGCCCCTCCCTAGGCGCCGCAGAGGAAGCGCTGCCGCGGGAAGAAGATGCCAATGACTACAGGGCCCATATGGGATCATATCGAAGAGCGCCTAAGCTCAGACAGATAATGAAATAAAAAAGAAAAGGAGAAGAGGCTGGCTAGGCCTACTTCATTTCGTTCGAAATCTTCTTGGTCAGACCATACGCGACCGGAATCAGCAGGATGGCCAGAGCGATGGCAAAGGCCCAAGAGACGTTACCGATGATGGTGGTGACGCCAGGGAAGGTGGCGAAGATCGCACCGGTGCCGATGATCAGGAAGATCGAGTACAGCACGAACTTTGCGTAGCCTGCGATCCCTCTGAACTCGGCGTGGTCGTCGGTAATGGACTTTATCAGGGCATCGGTCAGGGATATGCCGACGCCGATGATCACGAAGCCAAGTATGAGCGGGTAGATCGTGCTTCCGCCGAGGAGCATAGTATCCAGGGCCAGCAGCAGGATGAACGCGATCAGGCCGATGAACAGCAGGTTCTTCAGCATGTCAGCGATCTCGCCCTTGTTCTCCGGGAACATGGGCTTTATCATCTTGCCGATGAACGACGACAGGAAGTCAGCGAACACCGCGCCGAGGATGATGATCAGTATGCCCGCTAGCAGCCTGGGCAGGTAGTCCGCTATGGCGATCAGATAGGTGCCCAGGGTACCGCCAACGTTCAGTATCTCGATCGCCAGGATGACAGCAAGGATTATTATGAACGCCTTGACGACAGTGCCGATCAGATTTGACAGGTCAAGTCCAGATGATCTGAACGATCTTCCGACATTGGTCTGATCGAATGCTTTCTCAAGGCCAAGTCTCTCCACCAGGTAATTTACCGCTTTCCCAACGAGAGTCCCGACCACATACCCGATCACGAGCACGATGATCGCAGCGAGTATTGCCGGGATCGCATTGATCATGGTCTCCAGCATGTTTTCTAATACAGCAACTAAGTCGGCCATAAGCCATTACCTCGTGGGTATGGAACGAAATAGGAATATAAATAAAATTACGCGAAATGATCTATGCTCTAGACCATGATAATCTGGCCGTCGGATGGCATCCGAGCCCACAGCGTTCTATCTGCTAGGCATGCGCCCCTCATCGCCCGGGTCTGAGACCCTTGACCTATCGGAATTGGGCAACCGAAAGGTGGTTCGACCACCATGGACGGGAACGCTGCCCCTAAGCGCTCATGCTCCGCAAGGAGCGTCCAACTGAGCGGGCGGCGTCCAGTACTTGGATTTTGACAGCAGGGCCGCCGTAAGGTCGAGATATGGTTATCAGTACCGCTCTGGCATCTTATCTTCAGTGATACGATGCCCGAAATGTCAAGCGCACATTCCGTCAAGAGCCTGAACCACAAGTTCTCCAAGACCGAACTGGCCAGAGCGCTAAGGCTCGCCATAGCCGATGAGTACGAGGCCATACAGATCTACGAGCAGATCGCTGAGAGCACCGAAGACGCCAAGATCAAGGAGGTCGTCATGCACATCGTGGAAGAGGAGCAGAAGCACGCCGATCAGTTCTGGGACCTCCTTGCCCGAGTCATTCCGGAAGAGCATAGAATCTACGACAGCGCGGTCGAAGAGAACAAGGAGATCATAGGGAAGATGAGGAAGTGACCGCCGCCTTGCTGTGCCAACCGCCGTGAGATGGGCGGCCTGAAGTGTGGCAGCGGCATGCGGCGAGGTTCGATACCCTAACTCGACCCATGGCATTCACCAGCCCAGCAGATATGCCAACGAGAACACGCTGAACCCCAGGGCCCCTAGGAACAACGCGGCCAACAGCCTATTTCGGTTCAGCCTCCTCGCGTACGCGGCGCCGAGGGCTGCGAAGATCAATGTGGCGACCACGCGCGACGCCAGGATCGCGTCCGGAACGTTGTGGATCACCAACAGCGGGACTACGATAGGAATGACGAACAAGATGTCAATGGCGAGTATACCGATGGCATAGTGCCAATCTTCCCTTGCAGGATAGTATGACTTCTTGGACGGGTCGCCGCCTGGCTCCCCTTCGGCCAGCCGGTCGATCGTCCGCTCCTTTTCGGCATCGTCCAGAGCGAACAACACAGTCTCGCCCAGAACATCCCTTGCATCCTGTCTCGCCATCGTATCATTCCTCGTCCGGAGGTTGAATATTATCCCCTCCATGCGGGCCCGATCGATGACGTTGGAGAGCATCACCGAGATGCCGTCGATGAGGCCCCACGTGATGTTCACGCCGAAGGCCACCGCGATCGCCAGCGGCACAAGCTCCGCCTGGTCCGCTGCCGAATTGATTATGCCGAGCGAGACGACGACCATCCAGGTCGCATAGAATATCTCCCCGATACGGTCGCCGATCGGCAAGTGCCTGCGGTAGAACTCACGAACTCTTCTCCCAAGGCTTCTGTTCACATCCCTCATCTTGCCTCTCGTCCGAATGGACTTTGTCATTGCCAACGACATGTAGTTGTTGGTTTGCGAGAATGCGTCGCCAGCCAATGATCGATAGACAAAACCCTCGGCGGCCGGTGGGAGCCTGGGGATGGCCCATATCGATATGTATTAATTCCAAAACGAGGGAATACACCATGACGCATGCGGGGGAGAGCTCGTCTTGATCGAAATCTATCATGCTTCGAAGTTCGGCAACGGGGCGATGGTGGCCGAGGAGCTGCGGCGCATAATGGAAGCGAAGGGGCAACAGGTGAGCGTACATCACATCGATGAGGTGAGAGCCAGAGATGTTCCGCCGGCGGATCTGTACATATTCGGCTCTCCCACCCGGTTCGGCGGACCCATCGGGAGCATGAAGCGCTTCCTCAAGAAGGCCGCCTTGCCTCCAGGCTCCAGGTACGCGTTGTTCGCGACGCACGGTGCCGCAGTGCCGGACAAAAAGACCGGCAGGGTGCCGACCGACGAGGAGATGGCCCGCCTGCGGAGGACCATGCCCATCATGGACGAGATCCTGGCGGGAAAGGGGCTGACCAAGGTCGCCGAGCACATGTTCCTGGTGTCAGGAGACCAGATGAAGGGACGTCTTCTGGATGGGTGGCAGGAAGAGGCGGAGAAGTTCGCGGACGCCATTCTCGCTTAGCCAACTGCAATCCTGGCGCCCTTGAGGCGTCGGCCATACGGGCGACGCTTCAGTCCATAAGACCAAGCTGTTCCATGACGCTGGCCGTATCCAGGACGCTGAGGACCTCGGTCAGCTTTCCATCTTTTGTCCGATAGATATCCACAGCGGTGACGCTCATCCTCCTACCGTTCGGTTCCAGCCCCTTAAGCTCCCCGGTCATGGTCCCAGAGTAGTTCTCCACCACCACTATCCTGTCACCCTCGGCGATCACTTCCTGGATGTCGAACCGCACATCGGGCATCATCGTTCTGAGATTAACGAAGTTGGCCAGATAATCTTCCTTGTTCCTTCCCATCCCGAAATGGGCGACCTCTCGGAAGTCATCTGAAAGGAACTCCCCGAACCTGTCCATATCGCCCTGGTTCAATGCGTCGTAGGCCTGGCGGACCAGCTCCTTGTTCAGCTCTATCCCCATCTGTTGTTGCGTTACGGCCATGTACAAGGCAAGTCACTGCATCGGCTTAATGATTGCTTGAGGTGCAGGTCCAACACAGATCGGAGGCGTGCGCAGCCCCGCCGCCACAGCCGCTGAGCGGCGTATTGAATGAGAACATTGCAGCCCTATTACTACCACATTCTATCGTGCCAGCACACCAGCGCTGCGGTGCCTAGAGTTGTGATGAACACCACGCTGATGGCCACCCCGGCCATGAGGCCGGTACCGGCCACCGCATCGTTGGGCACGGACGGAATGGGTAGCAAGGGCGGCGTCACGGTGAGTAGGCGGCTGGGAGTGGCGGTGGCAGGTGTCGAGTTCGGTCCGCTGCCAGCAACGTTATGCGCGGTCACCGTGAACGAATATTCCTGCCCGTTTTTCAGATCGGCGATGTTGACCGTAGTATTGGTTGTCGTGGCGACCGCTGTATTGTTCTCGTAGATTGTGTAATAGTCTATGGCCGCCCCGCCATTGCTAGGGGTTCTCCAACGCAGTTCCACGTGTCCGTCGGCAGGCGTAGCGTACAGCCCGGTGGGGGCTGCCGGCGTGACAGGCAGGCGCACGCACGGTAAGCCGTTCCAGGTAGGGACGGAGAAGCCACTGCTGCCATAATAGTGATAGATTGCCAGATTGGCCGATTGCGGGAACGAATAGAGCATGTAATCCCAGTCCTCCGACATGGATGGGGCGTTGCCCTCGAATGTCATGTTGGCCAGACCGGCACAGTGACTGAACGCCTTGCTGCCTACATTATTCACGCTGGCGGGGATGGTGATGTTGGAAAGAGAGAAACAGTAACCGAAAGCAAGCTCCCCGATCTCTGTTACATTATTCCCTAGCGAGATAGAGGCTAGTTTGGGGCAGCATACAAATGTATGGTATAGTTCAGTGACGCCATCGCCTATGCTGGCGGAGGTCAAAGAATAGCAGAACCCGAACGCACCCTCGCCCACGTAAGTTATGGTGTCAGGGATGACCACCGAGGTCATGGAGTTGCAAGTATAGAACGCATATTCGCTTATTCTAGTGACCGGAACCCCGCCGAGGGCATCTGGAATGACCACGTCGCCGCCCGGCCCGGTGTAGCCGACGATCTCCGCTTCGGACTCCCCATTGATGAGGATGTAAGAGTAGTCGCTGCTTTCATTGGCCGACACGATATCGATGGTCAGGTTGGCGATGCCGATAACGACCATACAGATGAGAAGAAGCGTTGGCAATCTGGCGGTACGCGGTGACATGCTTATGGCCGACCCTTTGAAGGGGAAGGAAAGTGGTAAATGAGATTAATATATGAATATTGATGAAATATTAATTCGCAGAACGGTTGACGCAGAGGGCGTGAGGGCGCCGACAAGAGAGGATGAAATACTATAGGCCAACAGAGGCTAAGGACCATGAACCGGATGATACCGAGACGGCGCGCTTGATAGTGAACACACATTGCGCATCCTGCTCCAATGGACGGACGGAAGAAACCCTCGCAGCCCTCGTAACGGCCATCCTTCCCGATCGAACGACGACGGTCACATTGACCTAATGCACGGTCACGCGCGAGGGGGCGTCGCTCGATGATCGGTCGCACATATTCATTCGGTAGATGTGGTCCGGCCGGTCCGATGCAAGCGCATGTGCAACGGATCATCGATTGGAAAGGAGTATTAGTCGCGTTGCATATCTATTGCCGGTGAAAAAGTGAAGCTTGGAAAGGTCAACATCCTCCCGGCCGTTGCCGCCCTGGCGTGCATAGGCATTATCGCGACCATAGTTCTTAGCGGCGTATTGAGTCAGCCAGATGCCGATCTGAACCGCTACACTACCCGACCAACCTTCTACAATCTCCCGGCCATCATTTACTCTGATTCCTCGTACACTGAAGAGATTCAGGAGCACATCTCATATTGCACGTTCAACTATGACCTCACGACAAATGCTTCACACATAGCTAATGCGCCGGTGGACGTGCCGATCATTATCGACGGCTACTCGATCACCACTCAGAACCGTCAGGCACTCGTGGATGCATGCTCCGAGGCGCTGCTGAACGGCAGCGTCATCATCACGCTGTGGCAGAACGCCTACAGCTTCATGCACGAGGTCGCCGAGGTGTCGTACGGGAACGCAGGCTTCGGCCTGGCCGAAGAAGACCAAAATAAGAGCGTGTCAATCGGCCTGTGGAACGGCGACCATGGCGGAGTGGCAAGTATATACATCGGCTCAGGGACCGTCGGCGAGTACGGGCCGTCGATGACCGTGCTCACCTACGCCTACGACTGGTGTGTGCGAATGGTCTACAGCCAGCCCTACCACCCGACGCTATACCCCTGACGGGGCACGACGGCGGCCATGCCCCTGAACACAAGGAACGCAGAACGGGGCGAGCATGAGGTGGCCCCCTATCGGGTCGCCCTCTCTCAACGCGGGAACAAGCTCGTGCTGAGGTACTTCTCCCCACGGTCGGGGAAGAGGGTCACGATGACGCCAGAATCTATCCGCTTGGCCATCTCGGCAGCGGCGTACATCGCCGCGCCGCTGCTCATGCCCACGAAGATCCCTTCCTGCTTGACGATCTGACGGGTCATCTCGTAAGCCGCTTCGGTCTCCACCATTATGGTGATGTCGATCTGGGAGGGATCATAGATCGACGGGACGATGGCCTCCTCCATGTTCTTCAGCCCCTGGATGTAGTGTCCCTTGACCGGATGGGCGCTCACTATCTTCACGTCCGGGTTGTGCTCCCTCAGCGCCTTGCCTATGCCCATTATGGTGCCGGAGGTGCCAAGAGCCGATACGAGGTAGTCGACGTTGCCTCCTGTCTGCCTCCATATCTCGTCCCCGGTCGTCCGGTAATGTGCCATCTTGTTGTATTCGTTGGAGAACTGGTCGGGCATGAAGTACTTCCCTGGATTCGCCTTGACCAGCTCTCTCGCCTTCCGGATGGCGCCGTCCGTGCCGTACTTGCCGTCGCTCAACGTGACAGTACCGCCGAACGCCTTGATCATCTGCCGCCTCTCGACCGAGACGGCATCGCTCATGACGATCTCCACGTCATAGCCTTTTATGGCGCCGATCATTGCCAACGCCACGCCGGTGTTTCCCGAGGTCGGCTCGATGATGGTCTTCCCCTTGGTCAGCGCGCCTTCGGCCTCGGCCTGCTGGACCATGCTCAGGGCGATCCGGTCCTTGATGCTACCGGTGGGATTGAAGCCCTCCACCTTGGCGAACATCGTCACGTCCTTGTTGGGATTTAGCTTGTTGATCCTAACCAGCGGGGTGTTGCCTATGGTCTGGAGGATGTCTTCATTGAAATCGACCGATGGAGTTCTCATGCAACTGTCACCTGATGACGGGGATGCTCTCACTGATGACCATAATTCGAACCTGATAGGAAAAGGTATCTAGACTTGGCCGCCGGGCCCGCCCGCTTGCTACACGGATGTATGATGGGGGAATAAGGATGATCCTGTGAACCACCAGGGATTGATCTTAGGTCCGAGCTTGCCACATTTTCTACAACACAATTATGATCCACTTGGCATTGCGGGACGCTCTTCATCACTTGGAATTAAGTTCCTAATACATGATTGAGCAATATAATATCCACACTAACCGGCCTGACGAATGAGTTGGTGCGGGGGAGGGATTTGAACCCGCTAGAACGTCTAGCTATCCCTAAAATTTTTCTGAATGGTGCCTAATCAGCGTGTGCTCATCACCTTATGTAATGTAGCAAATTGAAAAATGATTGCTTGTTTGTATTCATTAGTATCGTCTGCAATTTCTTATTTTCATGGATATTGTGCTGTGGCATAGAAAACCCTCCAGGTCACCAGTCGCACCAATGGCAATCGAGTTATCGACTATCACTACAGGATCTCTCGAATCTTGGCCAGCAAATCAACATAAACTTGTGGCATAGGGTTTGTTTCAAACCAATCGGGAAAGGCCTCCATGGCCTCAAATTTGTTCGGTTTGTGAGATAAGCCTAGTATCCCCTCAAGGTTAGGAGCCTGTTCGAAAACACGATCGCCTCCAATAGTGGCCTCTATCCTACCAACCTCTTTCGCAGTAGTGGGATTGCCTGGGTCGCAATCCACAAGGGCGATTGAGGGGATGGCGAAAAGGTTGAGAATTTCACAGATGGGGCGAATTTTTGAGATACCTCCACCACCCACCTCGACCAAGGAGATGTTCTTTTTATCGAGCTCCAAACCTAATCGTTCTAAGGCGATTTTACATGCTATCTTATCGGGACTACCTTCCACCATGACTACAAGGTCTGAAAAGAAGACCTCGTTGAGGGAGTCGTCAAATTTTGATGCATATTTGATGCATTGCTCAGGCGTGAGGGTCGATAAGATTGATGAATGGACCTTTGTTTCGCCATTCAATTTCCTGACCCGATGTATGCTTTTAAACTCGGAAAGTTGGACGAAGGAGCGTTCATGAGTCGTGTATATCACCTGAACACCGGCCGCTGAGAGTTCCTTCATCAGATTGTAGAAGTGCCTACAACCGTGTGGGTGAAGAAATAATTCAGGTTCCTCGATGGCCACGGTGAACGGTTCATGAACAATATCCGCATATGCTCTAGCTATTGCGATAGCCAAAGCACTTTGAACACCCGCACCTGCATCTTCGCAGTCGTAATCAAAACCTACCGATGCATCCTGCAAGTATGGTCTTAAGGTAGAAATGACTTCTAATGGTTTGAACAAAGAAAGCTTAAGGGAGACGTCAAGACCGGTTTGGCTTCTCACATGATCCTTCAGGACATTCTCCATGTTTTGAAGGCCAGGTTGAAGGTTTTGACGATATGATTCCGTTACAGCCTCGGTGAATGCATCCCTTTTAACAGAATCGATATTTTTTTCTACGTGCTGGAGCAATTTTCCATATAGCGTCCATTTGCTCGATCTAATCACTTGACTTGATTGCCTATCGAGGCCTAGGTACAATAGGGCCACCTCTTCCCTCATGTCTTTGGAAACGAATACTGGCTTGTTTTGCTGACCGTATGTCACCACAGATCCGTTAGAATCAAGCGTTACGAGTTCGCTATGTGTCCCATCATAGCTCAGTCTGAATCCCCAAATTGTTGAGTGGACGTATGCTGGACGGTTTTGAATGGGTGTGGAAAAATAGATGTCAATAATGATAGGGTCCGTGTCATTGAACCTATGAAAGTCCTCATCGCCGAAAGGCTGGGAAGGCCATTTTTCTCCAAGTACGATGTTTAATGCCCTCATGATGTTCGATTTGCCCGAATTGTTTGCGCCAATGAGGGCATTGATGTCACCCATGGTCAGATCAAGCTCTTTAATCGAACGAAAATTTTTTACTATCAACCTTTCAATCGGCAATTACCCACCGCGAAGAAATAATCGGAACAGTATAAATAAGAAACGATAAGAATGTTGTAGCATTATCTGACGCCCACTCCCCCTAGTATCTGCCAAAGATGTCTGATCTGTCAGAGGTTGTGGAATATGTTAGTGATTTTCCAGTGCGTCAGAAATGCAGATTATTTGATTTGTGAGGGGCAGTAACCATTATCTCCAGTTAATGCAGCCCCATGTCCGTGCCTCTGTAAGTAATCAAGCAGGGCGGTCTGGGAAAGGTCAAGGAGAGCGGCCTGACCCACAACCTGTCGGCCATGCACACGGTATGCCGGTACAACGGCAACAATGTCATCGACCGCATGACGGTCAGGTGGAGCAAGTTCATGCTCCGTAAGCGCACCAAGCGCCTGCCGCCCATGCCCATCGAGGATATCCTGACCATCATCAAAACGTCCGAGAAGGCCGAGACCTGACGGGAACCCGAGGCGTTCGCCCTCGTCCTCCTGGCCATCCATGCCGGACCGAAGGCCAAAGTGCTCAAGATGGCAAATGTCGGGGATATCGACACCGGGCGTTGGGTCCTGACTTTCAAACACCCGAAGGGCGAAGGGACCTGGGGCGAGGAGCGGGACACACCCATCCTCCCTGCCGCCAGGCCGATGATAAGCCGCTATCTGAAAGCAAGGGCGGACGTGATCTCCAGGCATGGTCTGCTCAACTAAGCTCTCTTCCCCACCCTTCGGGACGAGGGGGACGGCTACCTAGCGACCAACGGCATCGAGGAACTGAAGGCCATCGTGCAGAGCAAGGTCGGCATAGAGTTCAATCTACGGACTTGCCGCCGCACCTTCGGTCAGATGCTCACTGAAGCCGGGGTCGCAATCGAGAGTGTATCGGTCGCCATGGGCCATGCGACGACCAAGACCACGGAGACATACTATGCCCGCAAGCGGCAGGACAAGGCGCTCCAAGAAATCTTTACCTCCTTCGAGGTTCCCGCACCGGGAGCGGAAACACCATAATCATTTCGGAGAAATCTCCATCTAGCTTGGACGAGCGGTGCGGGGGGAGGCCCCGGCACCCATGCCAAGCCAGACATTCATAATCTGGTTTCAATCAAAGGATTATTGCATAAACCCTTTCCAACTTTTTCTTTCCACTCACAGAGCCCCGAGGCCTCTCAAGGAGGGTCGCAGGGCCTCAGGATCGAGCAGGCGGGAAGCGTCCGGGGGTGCACTTAGTGCCGCCCCTCGCTCCTGCCTCGGGTAAGGCGGGAAATCCTTTCCAAACTCCTTCTCGGAGTCTATCCTCTCGAAACTCGCGTCTCGCAGCCTTACCCCGCCGCGACTCGCCCGAGCCCGATAAGTGGGTGTATGATAGCCCCGCTTTCAGGGAGGCCTTAAACACTGGAAAGATCAATGTGAACATGGATAGAGCTGTTACTGGATTCTTCAATTGGCTAGCGACAGACTACATACTCACCTTCGAGAACAAAGTGACAGGTGAATCAATCCAATCGATTGGTGCCAAAAGAGGCAACAAAAAGTATGCCAGGAGGAAGTGGCAGAAGGTGAACGGCATCAATGAAGGCATGGATAAACTACGGTTCGACTCCGATATAACAGCCCATCGGTCCATCGTCAAGAATTGCCATATGCTCCTAATCACCACAACATTCGACCGCAAGGTTTCGATGGATGAGGCATGGTTCAGAATATCATCTCACGGGGGCGAGTTGAACAAGTTCAGAGCCAATCTTACCAAGATCTTCGGCTCCAAGGCCACCATATGCGTTAAGGAGGCTCAATCCAACGGCTACCCCGCCCCACATATCCTGGTCCTTCTCGACAGGCCCATCAGGGTAAGAAGGCACGCAGGGCGGAAGAAGACCTTATGGAGACTAGAGTCAAAGGACACGCTCAAAAGAGTCGAAGGGGCGTGGAAGTGGGGCTTCGTTGATGTCGAGGCCGTGGTCATGGCATCGAGCGGCAAGTATCGAGGTTACAGGACTCCTGTGAACTATCTCTCTAAGTACCTCACCAAGCACATGGACCTGACCAAGTATCCTGAGCTCCAAACGGTCAGGGGGATCGAGAACGTGCCCAAGGAACTAAGGACGCCAGTCTATACGCATGTCTGGAACAAGATACTCCGGTCCAGGGACTTCTTCGTTAGCAAGGCGTTCAAGCAGCGCCTCAACAACCCGGAGTTCAGGCCGGCACCGGATGCGGATGAACCGACAGAAAGCGATTGGTTCCTGGACAGCATCGAGATGGATAGCGGCCTGGAGCGAGCGCTTGCGGCGCAGCGAGCGAAGGGCGGAGGAGCTGTTACTGGCAGTTCGTTAAAGTTGCCAGCAGGGTGACTGGTCCGGGTAAAACAGTCCCTTCCATAGGACTGATGAATCAGAAGTCAAGATACAGACAGATTAGAGAGCGAAATAGTCTGAATCAATCTCCTTGATTTCATATCTCCTTTGTGTACTTACGCCAACATCAAAATCCATCAAATGATTAACCAATCCAACCCCATCTATGAACACTATATTTTTAGTGCTTTTACCAACAATTTTAGAAACGTCAGAAGGAAGTTTTCCAGTAGTTATGAAGACGCCTTTGTTCACACCTTTTGATTCAAGTGACCCTACGAACTCCCTTAACTCATTAGCGGGAACAGAGTTTTTATATCTCTTTGCTTGAAAGTAGATGCGATCTAGACCTAGTTTATCCTGACTTATGTAACCATCTATTCCGCCATCGCCTGATTTGCCCGTAACCTCTCCTTGCCCATAATCCATCGCGGTTAATAGGTCTAACACCATTTTCTCAAAAAAGGCGGGAGGGTTCTGCAATATTCTATCTAAAAGTTCATTCCCGACCTCTTCCCTAATTGACATGTATCCATTCTCGATCATCTCATCAGGGGTTATTGCAACATCTATGGGTTCCTGCCCGCCTTCATTTTTTAAATCCTTACTCTTTTCCACATGATCGACAATTTTCCGAAATTCCCTATACTCATTATACTCACTCAATATTTTTTGGGTTAACTCATCTGGATGTTTTTTAAAAGGCCTTCACCTCTATCTGTGATGTGATAGATGCCTCTAGATGGTGATTCGATTGCTTTTGCTTCTTTTAGATATTTTAGAGCCCAGCGAGTTCTATTGGTAATCAAAATGTCTTGACCGCTGGGTTGTCGTAGCTTTTTCTCCTCTTCGGTCAAATTGAAGGCCTGATAGATATGCTCGTAAACCTCAGGGGTCGTTCTTTCATTCCTGTCAGAAAGTAGCTTGAGGATAGAGGGCATCAATTTCGTATAATTGGGTAGTGGCATATTCAAGTCATATGATTAAAATGAGTTAATGTTATCGACTTGATAGATACTGTCCAAATTAAAACCATTAATTCGGCCTAATGGAGATAGGTTACAGACGATTCATTTAGAGACTACTTCAGTATCTTCTGGATGTTCTTTACAGAGGCCTTGCGGGAGCTCATGAGGTACTTTACATAATCCTCTTTCTCATCCCCATCGAAGAACTCGCTGTAATCGAGGTCTAGCTCCTTTACGATCTTCCTCAGTTTGGCCTTAGTGAGGCTATTTAGTAAATCTTTCTTGTTAATTGGAGCTTCAGCTGCTTCCGCAGTCTTGTCAGCCTTGTCACTAGCGGCCGTGGACTCTGCCTTGCCGAAGTATTTCTTCTTGTAGCTCTCAATCGAGGATGTACCCATTCCACGATTGCAGGGGCCGCAGATCGGCCTCAAGTTGGATATGTTGTCGTTGCCGCCTTTGGCTACTGCCTTATTGTGACCGACCTGAAAATCAGTGATGTGGATGGTCCTAATCTCACAACAATAACATTTTCCTTCCGCCTGGTTCCCCATATACTTGAACCATACTGCATCTCTGGTGTTCTTGTCGATTTTTCTCCTTTTTGGTTTGTCGTCGTCGAATAACCAGCCCATGACCCCACCTGTACACGTTTCTAGAATAATTTGAGGATATTTAGTATTATCCGGGAAAGAAAATGTCATCCACTCAAGCGAGTAAGTCAGAAGATTTAATTTATAAAAAATGGTCATTAATTTCTATGTGGTAACCGTTCATGATTAAGAGTGGCAATCATGAATGAGAGCGAGCTGATAGAGCGTATCAAGGGGTTCGATAGAGAAATCATTAATGAGTATGTCATTCCAAAACTTGAGCATCATCGGGAACCCATTCCAGATGAATTAAAAAAGGAAGTCATAAAACGAGACAAGTACAAATGCCATCAATGCGGCAATAAGATAGCTCGTTGGGACGTTCATATAGATCATGTAATTCCAGTATGCCGGGGAGGAAAAACCTCGCTCGATAATCTCAGAATGACTCACTCCATATGTAACCTGAAGAAGTCGGGAAGATATCTGGAGAAGAAAGAGGATATGCATGAGCTAATAGCCTTTATTGATAGCAAGATCAACATTGCATATTTTCCATCAGGACCATGCAAAAGGTGTGGATTGGATTTACAAAAAGTAAGTGGAAAGATTAACGAAAGAATGTATGCACAAAAGGCTCTGAAGGGATACATCGATATATTGCTCACTGGCTACTGCTCTAGAGGGTGCCAAATCCAAGGATTGGAATCAGACATTTTGTTTTGGCTATTAGAACGATACTCAAAACTTGAGAAGGTAGCAGCAAAGTTATGGCCTGATTGAAACAGCGGAATATTTATGCATCAATAATATTACCAAAAGAACATGGTGCGAACAGCTACCTATTACTGTTTTCTAACAAATGGTTCACCGGATTTGCTCAAGGTAAAGTTGGCAAGAGGCTTTCGCATAGAACCTTTTGGCATTGAAGAAATTATAGATTTGTCATTAAGAGCAGAAGACAGATCAGCCTTTAATCCAATTAACAGAATTATATCAAATACTCAATATGTAGGAGTTGGTCTTGATTCTGATGGAGAACTCGATACCTGGTACGCCATAGTTAGAGAAGTGAGCAGTAGCGACGTTGACAGAGTGGAGGACCGCCTGGAGAAAGATAGTTGGGCCCCGTTATTAGAGCAAGAGGATGAGCTGTACATTCAAAAAATCATTTTACTGTTAAACTTATTTAGGGAGTGTTCAGTTTTTTCATCTGACCGGTTCATAATCACAAATGGTGGCTTTGGAACTATTATTTGGCATCAATATACACGTCAACCATTGCCCATAGCATTTGACGGATTCTTTTTACAAGACCGAGAACTAGAGAATCTACAGTCGCTGCTAGATGCTGATTACCCATTTAAAGAGCCATATATTCAATTGGCATTTGACAATTTCATTGAATCGCATTACATTGAAAACCCAAAAATATCAATGCTCATGCTTATGATGGCATTAGAGGCATTATTCTCAAGAGGAAATTCAGAGACATCCCATACAATAGCGAGATGTTGCGCCGTGCTCCTTGGAGACTCTAAAGAAGACTCTAGGGAGATATACGACGAAGTAAAACATTACTATAACATCAGATCGGTCCTGATACATGGACACGTATCGAAGAAAGCAGAAGTTTCATTAAACGATATATGCGAATTAAGGTATATTGTTCGCGATTCTATCAAACGTATTCGAACAAAGAAGTTGAAAAAGGATGAACTCATGAGATGGTTGGATGAGATGGGCTATCCAGGATGAGGATGCTGCGTTACGTTGCTTCGGCGCGTAACTAGTTAAGCAGTAACCTTTATAATTCTCATACCATATCTACCTCTTACTCAAACGCCTTACCAACGCAAGCACACACATCCACACATTGAAAAATACCACATTAAAAATTGAAAGATTGTTGTAATTTGAAGAAAAAGATAGACCTGAAAAAGCTACATTGTTGATGCTTGGATAGACGGTCCAGCTTCTACCCAAGCGATTGTTGAAGATTTGAGGCATGGCCGTGCGCCCGGCTAACTCGATGATGGTCTGGATGCCATCGGGTAGGAGCAGGATCATGAGTGGTCTATCAAGAAACATACTGTCAATGTTCACCAGAGTTCACAAACCTATTAGCGTGCGAACTGCCTTCCAGCTCTGAGGGTTCAAATGCTAGGCAATGGCCTAGCGGCGGTAAGCCCTCTGTGGTCAAACGCAAGGCTGGCAGGAAAAGGAGGGGTCGAAGCATGGGCCGATATCCCTTCCTGACCTGTGCCAAGAAGTTTCTCTCGGCAAGAGGACAGACCTACGCCGAGGCTACGACCAAAGAGCTGCGAAGGAGATACAGGCGCATGGAGAAGGACCTGAAGATGCTTGTCCAGAACGGTAAGGCCACATCGGCCAATCCCGAGAAGATGAGCGTGGAGGATGTCCTGGCCTACATCAGCCTGTTGAAGTCAAGAGGACTGAAGGAGAAAGCCATCGGCCACAATCTGACAGCACTAAAGAACCTCTTGGACTACATGGGTAATCCATCCGTCCAGAGATTCAAGGCAAAGTATACCTTCGCGGTTCCCAAGAGCAGGAGCCCCAGGCTCCCGGCGATGGATGACAGGGACTTCCAAACCATACTCAGAAAGGCGAGTTCGATAGACAGCCTGGACTGGAAGCGACTAAGAGCCTACTCCCTTGTCGTCCTTGCCCTTTGCACAGGCATGCGCAACAAGGAGCTTCCTCTTTGTCAGGTGTGCGACCTGCACATCGATGAGATGAAGGTCAAGGCGGAGCATGTCAAAGGCGAGGGAACTTACGGCCAGGCGAGAGAGATCGCCATCAGGCCGGAAGCGAGAGAAATACTGGTCAAATATATTAGAGCAAGGAACAAGTTGGTAGCGGAGAAGTCTCCCGGCAACCTATCCCTATTCCCAGCCTTACGGGGCAAGGGTGACGGATACCTCTCTTCCAACGGACTAGAGAACATGAAACGACTTGTGGAGTCAGAGATGGGGGCCAAGTTTGACCTGAGGATGTGCCGCAGGACCTACGGTCAGAAGGCCATCGATGAAGGCGTTAGCACAGAGGCGGTTTCTCAGCTCCTTGGGCACTCCACGACCAAGACCACAGAGGACTACTACTGCCGCATGAGGCAAGACACGGCGATAAGGGAAGCTCACAACGTCTGGCAGGTGCCAAAGAGCTACCCAGATGCAAAAACCCCCAAAATTGAATCCAGATTCGAGGTGACTGGCTATGTTTGAAGGTGCGGGGGGAGGGATTTGAACCCACGAACCACTAAGGACGGGATCTTAAGTCCCGCGCCGTTGGCCAGGCTTGACTACCCCCGCGTTGGCGAGTTCATGGGAAGGTTGGTATTTCATTCTTTGGAGCCGCTCGGCCTGAACCATCTGGCAATGCCCATCAGCGTTCCTTGAGGTGCCATCTCATCAGCGTTCTCGCCGGAGAACAGCGGCAGTCGAGCTTATTTTAAATGAAGAATATGCAGGGCGGATGACGGTCGAGATCGATAAGGATGGCACCGAGATACATCGCGTCGAGATCGACGACGTCCGCCACATGTTGATCGCCCCGTCCCGGGACATCTTCTCCAAGCGGCCGTACGTCTACATGGGCCAATCAGTGGTGGAAAGGCTGCTCGAGTACTTCCATAAGCAGAAGGGGCTCAGGAAAAGAAAGCATAAGCTCATCCTCCTGATGCCTCCGGACAAGATCACGCCTAACCTCTCGAAGGAGATCGAGGAAGCACTGGACCGCTTCACCGCCACCAGGATCAAGGACAACCTCAACGAGATGGCCGCAATACGCCGGCGGGGAATCCTCCAGATACCCTACGCCCTCATATTCCTCGGCATCTCGGTAGGCTTCGCCATCCTGCTGGGAAGCGCGTCCATAACGTCCATACCTCCGGTCGTCGCCAATGTGCTTAGCGAGGGGTTGTTCATCGTCGGATGGGTGGCCATGTGGGGCCCCCTGGACACGCTGCTGTTCGCCCGGTTTCCGCTTGCCGCCAGGAACCACGCCCTACAAGCGCTCGAGAGGATGACTATCGAGATCGAACCTCGCGAGGATTCTTGAACCGGTGCCGGACATCCTGTAACACGATCGGATGCAAGGTTCCGGAGGAGCGTGCGGCCGTGAAGAGGACGGTCCTCATCCTGGCAGCGGGAGAGCATCAGCCACGACACCGCCATGGCGTTGGTCATCCGTTTCCGGGAGACCATCAGCCCGCATGGCCGTTCCGGCATTAGCTCCACATCATTGCAAATGTTCTTCTGGAGCGCGGTCAAATCTCAATCGTGAAAAACCCGCCGGACGGACGCCTTCCCCCCGTCGCCGGGGCTTACGTTGACGGCTCCCTAGTGGACGTGCAGAGCGGGGAGATCTACCCCGCCTCCCTGACCATACGGGGGGGCAGGATCACCAGGATCGAGCGCCTGGAAACGGCCCCGGACCGCTACATCGTCCCAGGCTTGATCGACGCCCACATCCACATCGAATCATCGCTCCTGACCCCGTTCCGCTTCGCCGAGAAGGCGGTCGCACATGGCACCACCGCGGTCGTCACGAATCCGCACGAGATCGCCAACGTCATGGGCATGGGTGGCGTGGAGTTCATGATCCAGGACGGGTATGGAACGCCGCTGCGCCATTTCTTCACCGCCCCTTCCTGCGTGCCCTCCACCGGGATGGAGACCTCCGGAGCGGTCTTTGGGGCGGCAGAGATGGAGGATATGCTCCAAAGGCTGGACTTCGTGGCCCTGGGCGAGGTGATGGACGTCCAGGGAGTGCTGAGCGGCGACCCCGAGGTCATGGCGAGGATCGGGGTGGCCGTACGGACCGGGAAACCTGTGGACGGGCACTGCCCGGGCCTGAGAGGAGAGCAGCTGGACCGCTACATCCGGGCGGGCATCTCGACCGACCATGAATGCCTCAGCTTGGAGGAGGCGGAGGAGAAGCACCGCAAGGGCATGACCGTGATGGTCAGGGAAGGCAGCGCTTCCCGCGACCTTGAGGCGCTGCTCCCCTTCGCCGCCGGGCACCGGCACTTCCTGATCTCGGACGACCTGCAGGCCGCTGACCTGATGCACGGGCACGTCGACGCTCTCCTCCGCAAGGCTGTCGCGCTTGGCATGGAGCCTCTGCACGCCATACGGTCGGCCACCCTCTGGCCGGCGCAGCATTACGGTTTACCGGGCGGTTGGGTGCGGGTGGGAGGCGCGGCGGACCTCACGGTCGTCCGAGACCTCCGCTCATTCCAGGTGCTGGAAACGTGGATCGCCGGGGAGCTGGTGGCCAAGGACGGCAAGGCGCTTTTCACGGGGAGCCCGTTGACCGCCCCCTCCGGGATATCGGTCACCGGAGTGGACGCAAAGGAGCTATCGGTGAAAGCTCCGGGCGGACGGGCGGAGGTGCGGGTCATCGAGGTCGTGCCGGAGCACATCGTCAGCCGTGCGGGGCATGCTGAGCTGTCCGTGGTCCGGGACATCGTCGCTCCCGACCCCACCCAGGATGTTCTCATGGCCGCGGTCGTCAACCGATACGTCCCGGCCAGACCCGCGGTGGCATTCGTCAGGGGCTTCGGCCTGACAGGCGGGGCCATCGCCTCCTCGGTCGCTCACGACTCCCATAACATCATCGCGGTGGGCGTCGACCCTCGCAGCATGGCCAGGGCGGTTAACGAGCTTATTGCCCAGGGTGGCGGGTTCTATGCCTTCAACGGAGGCCGGGGCATAGGGCTGGAGCTGCCCATCGCCGGCCTGATGAGCGCCCGGCCGTGCGAAGAGGTCGCGGAGAGGGAGGCGGAGGTGAACCGTTTCGTCCGCGACATGGGCTGCCTGTTGCCGGCGCCGTTCATGACCCTGTCGTTCCAATCCCTGCTGGTGGTCCCCCAGCTGAAGCTGGGGGACAGGGGCCTGTTCGACAGCGTCCGCCAGCGCTTCGTGAGCCCCGTCATCTCGTCAGCAGTGCCTAGATAAGCTTCCGGCACCGATATGAAAAACGATGCTAGAGAAGCTGAGACGTTCGGTCAAGGCCTCCCCGATCGTGACCATGGGCGAATATCGCTACTTCGTCGCCCCGATCACCGATGGCATCCCCTGCATGGACCCCGACGTCCTGAGGGAGATCGCTGCTCACATCGCGAAGGTTGCTGACCTCGACTGCGACATTATCGCGGCCCCCGAGGCCATGGGCATCCCGGTGGCGGTCGCGCTGTCCCTCCGCACCGGCATCCCCTACAACGTGATACGGAAGCGCAGCTACGACCTCCCCGGCGAGGTCAGCGTCTGCCAGGTCACCGGCTACTCCAAATGCGACATGTTCATCAACGGCCTGGAGGCCGGTGACCGGGTCGTCCTGGTGGATGATATCATCTCCACCGGCGGCACATTGTTCGCGGTAATACAGGCGCTGCAGATGATGGGGGTAGAACTGGTCGACGCGGTCGCGGTGCTGGAGAGGGGGCCGGGAAAGGCAAGGATCGAGAACGAGCTGGGCGTGAGAGTGAGGACGCTGCTTCGGGCGGACATTGTGGATGACCAGGTGGTCGTCTCTCAGTAGCGCACACGAGGGAGCGCTTCATCGCCCTTTCGCCTGCATCTTCCCCCACCACTTGGTGAGGATGTCCTCCAGGTTGGGCCGTCCGATCTCCTCCAGCTCGTAGCCGGCGCGGACGATCGGCTTGCTTACCTTGACAAGCCGCCGGATGTCGATCGGAGTGCCGGTCACCACCACGTCGCAGTCGGCCCGCTCGATGGTCTCCTGCAGCGAGGCCAGCTGCTCGTCCGAGTAGCCCATGGCCGGAAGGACCTTGGTGAGGTGAGGATACTTCGCGAACGTCTCGGCGATGGAGCCGACGGCGAATGGCCTCGGGTCGACGATGACCGCGCCGGCGTTCTCCGCGGCGATGAGCCCTGCGCCGAAGCTCATGCCTCCGTGCGTCACGGTCGGCCCGTCCTCCACCACCAATACGCGCTTGCCCGCCACCTCATCCGGCTCCGCCAGGGTGATGGGCGAGGCCGCCTCGATGACGTACGCCGATGGATTGAGATGCTTGACGTTGTCGCGGACCGTCTTGATGTTGTTGCGGTCGGCGGTCTGCACCTTGTTGACGATGACGATATCGGCCATGCGCACGTTCGTCTCTCCTGGGTAGTAGGACAGCTCGTGGCCGGGGCGGTGCGGGTCGGCCAGAACGATGTGCATGTCGCTCTGGTAGAACGGGAAGTCGTTGTTGCCGCCATCCCATATGATGACGTCGGCCTCCTTCTCCGCCTGGCGCAGGATCTTCTCGTAGTCGACGCCTGCATACACGATGATGCCTCTGTCGATCAGCGGCTCGTACTCCTCCCTCTCCTCGATCGTGGTCTTGTGAAGCTCGAGGTCCTCATAGCTGGCATATCGCTGAACCGTTTGCTTTACCAGATCGCCGTACGGCATCGGGTGGCGAACCGCCACGACGCGGAGGCCCATGTTCCGCAAGATGGTGGATACCCTCCGCGTGGTGGGGCTCTTTCCCGCGCCGGTCCGGACGGCGCCGATGCTGACCACCGGGACCGCGGCCTTCAGAACGATGCGCCGGTTGCCCATGAGGACGAAGTCAGCTCCCCACGCCAACACTTTCGACGCGATGTCCATGACCGCCTCGTTGGCGACGTCGGAGTATGCGAACACCACCTGGTCCACCTCGTTCTCGCGGATCAGGCGCTCCAGCTCCTCCTCGGCCAGAATGGGGATCCCGTTCGGATAACCGTCGCCGGCCAGCTCCGGCGGGTAGCAGCGCCCCTCGATGTTCGGTATCTGCGTGGCCGTGAACGCTACCACCTCATAGGTTGGATTACCACGATAGTAGGTGTTGAAGTTGTGAAAGTCACGTCCCGCGGCTCCCATGATGACTGTCCTTATCCGTCTCATCCTGATCCTCGCGTAACAAGTGCCTAGCAGGTTTATTAGTGTCTCGCCCGGAAACCATCATTAATCATTGATGTGATGCGGGATGCATGGCATACCGCGTGCCCACCGCAGAGGTCCTAGCCGTGGCCGTCTCGGCCGCCATCCGGGACATCAACACCGTGGGTTCGCAGCGCCGGCTGACCGAGCTCGTCAGGGAGGAGCTGCGCCGGATCGACCCGTCGTATGGCGTGACCGAGGAGAGGGTGCGGAGGACCGCCATCACCTCCGGCCTGGTCCTGGTGACCGTGGAGACCCGCGACACCGGCCGAAGGAAGAGAGTGGTCAAGTGCCCGGTGTGCAGCTCGAGGCTGAAGCGGGTCCGCAACCGCACCATCTCCGGCGGTACGGTAACGATAGGAAAGAAGTGCACGGTATGCCCGTTCCGCATGGGCACCACGCGGCGGGTCCCGGTCCGCTATATTTTCTCGAACGCCCATCCCCGCAGGTATTCGTTCAAGAAGGACGAGCAGAGGACGCTGTGGTCCGGTCCCTGATCGATATCCATGGGCCGAAGAGGGCGCCACGTGCGAATCGCCCCCTGATCGGAGGAATGAGGAAGTCCTGAGGGAAAGTCGCTAATGCCGCTGCAGATGGCACGACTGCGACCTGCTTCAACGTCATCGGCGAGAGCGCCATGCTGGATGGCGTTGCCCTAAAGGATGCGAACCTGCAAAGCCATGGCGTCATGGTGGAAAGAAAGGGCAAGGGGTTTGGTCAGGCCTTACCGGTTCGAGAGCAGCTTCCTCGACACCACCACGCTCGCGCCCATGAGCAAGATGGCCACAGCCAGCAGGCCGAGGACATCGAAGGCCAGACTATGTATCGGGATGGTGTCGATGAAGGCGAACTGCCGCATCGCATCGGCCGCCCAGGTCAAGGGATTGTAATCCGCCACCGCCCTGAGCCAGTCCGGCATCATAGCGGTAGGGAACAGCGCCGCGGAGGCGAACATCAGCGGCAGGTTGAGCAGGTTGATCACTCCGAACAGGGTCTCCTGGTTCTCCACCGCCAGGGCGATGGTGGTGAACAGCGAGGCAAAGGCCGTCGACAGTAGGAACAGCACGGCGAACATGCCCGCCAGGTCAACGATGCCGAAGCCTTCCTTCAGGGTAAGCCCGGTGAGACCTGGAATATACTGGAAGGCGAGGGCGATGACCAGCACGATGCTCACCTGAATGGTTGACCTTACGACCGTGGCCAGTATGCGGGAGATCGGCACCACCCCCCGCGGGATCGGTGCCACCTTGAGCTTGTTGAGGAACCCGAACCGGCGGTCCCACACGATGCTCATGCCTGAGAACATACATGTGAACAGCGCGTTCACCGCCAGCATTCCGATGGCCATGAACGAGAAGTAGTCCGGCGCTCCGGAGAAGAACATGGGCACCGTCTGGGGAGGCAGCAAAGCCCCGATGTTGAAAGCCTGGCCGAACAGGCCCAGCCACACGATCGGCTGGATCAAAGTCATGAATATCTGGATCTTCACCCTGTACCAGTGCTTCAACTCCCTGGCGGTCAAGGCCCAGGTCTCGCGGAGCAGCCTACCGCCTCCTCTTCGATGCGCGAGCGGCCGCCGCCCTGTCAAAGCCACCGCTCTGCTCGGCGTCCCTCATCGACCTCCCGGTGTACTCCAGGAACGCCTGGTCCAGGCTTGGTCGGCTCAGGGAGACGCTGGTCACGTTTCCGCCCTGGCTGCTCACTGCCTGCAGCACCTTAGGGATGGAGCCCTCTCCCTTCACCGCCTTGATGCGGTAGGCCATGTCCTCCCGCTTCACGTCCAGGACGCCGTCGGCCTGGCGGATGGCCTCCGAGAAGTCGGCGGTGCCATCCACGATCAGATCGATGACATCGCCGCCCACCGATCTCTTGAGGGCGGTCGGGGTGTCGAGGGCCACTATCTTTCCTCGGTCGATGATGGCGATCCGGTCGCACAGCCCGTCCGCCTCCTCGAGGTAGTGGGTGGTGAGGAACACGGTGATGTTGTGCTTGGCCTTCAGATCCTTGATGTAATCCCAGATGGCCACCCTGGTCTGTATGTCCAAGCCCAGCGTGGGCTCGTCGAGGAACAGGATGCGGGGATGGTGGATGAGCCCCTCGGCGAGCTCCAGCCGCTTCCTCATTCCCCCAGAGTAGGTCTTGACCCGCCGGTCCGCGGCCTCTTCCAGATTGACCACGTGGAGCAAGTCCTCGATATCCCGCCTGGCCCTGTCCCTGTCCACACCATACAGGTCGGCCTGGAGGTACATGTTCTCCCTGCCAGAGAGCTCGTCGTCCACGGTCAGGTCCTGGGGGACCAGCCCGATGACCTTTCGCACCTCGTCCTGCTGGTGGGCCAGGTCGAACCCGGCCACGATCGCCTTGCCGCTGGTCGGCTTGAGCAGGGTGGTGAGCATGTTGATTGTGGTGGACTTGCCGGCCCCGTTGGGTCCAAGGAACCCGAAGACCTCGCCCTCATCCACTGTGAAGGAGATGTTGTCCACGGCGAGGACGTCCTCACTGAACCTCTTCACGAGGTTCTCGACCGCTACTATGGCACTCATTTCTTTCCGACCTCTCTATCAGACAGGATATCATGGCGATCCTGCAGCCGCTTCAGCTCCTCGTCTATCTTCGCCACATGGGAGCAGATGTGGTCTCTCGCCCTCAGCAGGTGGCGGGTCCTGGCGCCCTCATTCAGGTCGCCGCCTTCGAATATTTGGTCGAATGATGATGGCTCGAAGTCAGGCGCTTCGGTGGACCGCCTGTCGTCCATGGTAAGCAGCTCGGCCCCTGACCGACTGATGAAATCAAGGTACCGGGTAATGAACCTCAGGTCCTTGGGGCTTCTGCGAAGGGAGCCGATGACCCATCCTGCCCCCTCGGGGGACAGGGTGTAGTAGTCTATGCCCTCTCGGTCCTCTGATATTACCAGACCATGCTCGCATAATCGCCTGAGGGCAGGGTAGATCGACCCCGTCTGAGGGGTCCAGAACTCCCCGAACTCGTCCCGCAGCGCCTTGAGGACCTCGTAACCGTACATGGGGCGCTTCTTCAGCAGGATGAGTATGGAGAACTGCATGGGACTGATCCTGTTGCCTTTGAACTCATAACCTCTGCCAAACATCTTTATGCTCCTGGCTAGGCATTGATGCTTCGGTCACTAGGTAGCGAGCTACTTGCTAGCCGGCTACTATGTAGTCTTTCCTGGCCAGCCGGACATGCTTCCATTGTCCAGGACCCCTTGACCCTCCGCCCCGAACATTGACGATAGGCCCAGCCGGTCTGGGTTCGCAAGGAGAGACCGGCTAGGATAATGTTGGTTTAGGCCTAATAACATTTATCACCGAACACCCTATCTGCCAGCGGGGTCATTGATATGAGGCTCTGGCAGTTCGGAAGGTTGAACGGGAACAGCATCAGGATCGACCAGGAGATCGGAGAACCCCTTGGATTGGTGAATGGAAGCCAGGTGTTCTCCACCATGTTCCGCTACGACGGAAAGGGGACCTCCTCCCATGAGATAGTCCTCTCCACCTTCGGACCGGAGAACTACCGCCTCCTGTACGATCTGACCATCTACATGATCGACCGCCCGGGCGCGTGCGCCCAGGCATCGAAGTTCCTTGCCGACCGCAACGTGGACATCCTGAACTCCGACTCTCTCAGCATGATCTCCGGCGTGGCCATGGTGTGGAAGATGCTGGTCGACCTCTCATACTTCGGAGAGCCGGACGACCTCATAGCCGAGTTCAGCTCGACCAAGAGGAACTCGCCCTCCTCCCTGGACAAGATCGACTCCATGAAGCTGAGCGAATCACACATCGCCGACCGGTTCAGCAAGGGATCGACCTCAGGCTCGAAGAGCGTCAAGACCAAGATGATCAAGCGCAGGAACCGCACCCCGTCGCAGATACGGAAGAACGAGTTCGCCATCCCGGAGGAGTTCATGGCCGAGCTGGGGGATGTCAAGGACGGCCAGCCATTCATGATGGTCGGGGACCTCAACTCATACGTTCTGAGCGTCACCATGCTTAACCCGGATGTCAGGCTGATCTCCGCTCACATGACGGTGCCGGACAAGCCGGGGGCTATAAACCAGGTCGCCGAGGCTATGGCGCGTTCCAACGTCAACCTGCTGATGCTCCACACCAAGGTGCTGAACTACTACGAGAGCATGTCCCTGGACATCGTGGCCGATGTAAGCCAGTGCTCGGTCCCCATGGACGAGCTGCGGGCCAGGGTGGAGGTCGCGCTGTCGTCGTTCAAGGCACATTCCGAGGTCGGGCCGTTCAAGCCGATCGTTCTCTGAGCGACGGCATCTTCGGCGCCTGCCATCGGTTGGCACGTTGGATATATCTATGTCAGTGCCATTAGAGCGGATGCGCTGCCCCCCGGAGGGACGGCGCGATGCTGTGAATTTCATGGAGGCGTACCATTGATCTCCGGTAGGGCGAGCGCTGAGCAGGTCTTCGAGATGGGAATCAGGGGAGCGAAGGCTGCCCTGCAACTGGCCGAGAGCTCGCTGAACGACGCGATCGCCAAGCACGGCGAGGACCATGCGGTCGAATATCCCGAGACCGCTTACGAGCTTCCCGCCGTGTATGCGTGGGACGGCCGGGAGGTCCATCGGCTCGGGGACATCCGGCCCCTGCTGGACGACTACTCGTCCCGCCTGCGAGGCGAGCCCACGGTGGAGAACGCGCTCGCCGCGGGCGAGGCGACGATGATCGCCGCTGAGGTCATAGAGGCGCTGCGATACGCCGACGACGCGCACCCGTACGAGGGCACCGGCTACAGCGGCTTCATACCGGACAAGCTGCTGCGCGAGCTCGGAGTGGCGTTGGTGGACGACACCATCCCGGGCGTCGCCGTGCTGGTCGGAAAGGCCCCGGACCAGGGGCAGCTGGTCAAGATCGTCAGGGATCTGCAGTCCAAGGGCATGCTCATCATCGCCACCTACGATACGATCGATCAGCTTAGGGACGCCAGCATCAAGATGGGGCTCGGCATGATGCTCTATCCCGTCGGAACGGGAACGCAGATCGTCCATGCGCTCAACTTCGCCATTCGCGGGGCGCTTTCCTTCGGCGGAGTGCAACGCGGCGACCGCGAGACGCTGCGTGCCTACCTAGCCAAGCGCCCGAAGACGTTCGTGCTGCAGTTCGGGCCGCTCGACGACATAATGGTCGGGGCCGGGTTGGCAGCAATCTTCAACGGCGCTCCGCTGCTGACCGACCAGAACGTAGACGAAGTTCCCGGTGCGTTGGTCAGCGTCTCGCCAGAGAAGATGGTCCAGACCGCCATCGAGCTCAGGGACATACGCGTCAAGCTCGCCCCGGTGGACATACCGGTCGCCTACGGGCCAGCGTTCGAAGGAGAGACTGTCAGGAGGCCGGACACCTACGTTGAAGCGGGCGGCGCGGCCAAGACGCCTTCCTTCGAACTGCTTCGGCTACGGCCGGAGGACGAGGTCGAGGACGGACGCATATCGCTCATCGGCAGGGACGTGGACGAGATGGATGAAGGCTCATCCACCGCGCTTGCGATCATCGTCGACGTGTACGGCAAGAAGATGGAGGAGGACTTCGAGGGCGTTCTCGAACGGCGAATCCATCAGTTCGTGAACTACGCCGAGGGTGCGTGGCATACGGGCCAGAGGAACCTGAACTGGGTTCGCCTGAGCCGTTCATCGGTGAATGCCGGCTTGAGGTTCAAACATTTCGGGAACATCCTCATCACCAAGCTCAAGGAGGAGTTCGGAGGCCTGGTGTCTCGCATCCAGGTCACCATCGTCACTGACGAGGATGAGGTCCTAAAGCGGCTGCCCGAGGCGATGGAGGCGTACGGGAGAAGGGACGCCCGGCTGGCCGGGTTGACGGACGAGAGTGTGGACATCTGGTATACATGTTCTTTATGTATGAGCTTCGCCCCGGACCACATATGCGTCATAACACCGGAGCGCATGGGCTTGTGCGGGGCCATCAACTGGCTTGACGCACGAGCCTCGAAGGAGATCGCTCCCAGGGGGCCGAACCAGCCCATCGATAAGGGAGAATGCATCGATCCCATCAAAGGGCAGTTCGCTGGCGTCAACGAGGTCGTGTACGAGGCGTCGCATCACAAGATCGAACGGTTCAACGCCTACTCGCTGATGGAGGATCCCATGACCTCCTGCGGCTGCTTCGAGGTGATCGTCGCGATGGCGCCGGACATGCAGTCCGTCGTGGTGGTCAACCGCGAGTACCCGGGCATGATACCACTGGGCATGAAGTTCTCATCCCTGGCCGGCTCGGTGGGCGGCGGCAGGCAAACGCCAGGTTTCATCGGCGCCGGGAGAAAGTATATAACGAGCAGAAAATTCATCTCTGCTGACGGCGGGCTCCTTCGCATCTCCTGGATGCCCAAGGAGCTCAAGGAGAACATGCGCGAGGCCCTTGAAGCAAGGGCTCGGGAGCTGGGCGAGCCGGACTTCGTGGACAAGATCGCCGACGAGACGGTCACCACCGACGCCGAAGGGCTGATGGAATGGATGGCCAAGGTCGACCACCCCGCACTGCGCATGCCGCCCCTGTTGTCTTGAGAGGAATGAAGATGGTTGATGTTCCCGTACCCAAGGAGAAGTGGTCAGGCAAGATCGGAACGGTAGCCGTGGGCAGTTCGCCCGCGGAGGGTGGCAGCCGCTCGTCCCGGCTCATGCTGGGGGGCGAGAGCGGAATGCCGTTCCTGTCCTACGAAGGCCTTGGTCAGAGACAACGCCTGGCCGGGGAGGTCCTCGACTCGATCGATGGCACCCCGGAAATGAGCATCGCACTGTTTGGCGATGCCGTCAACGATCCGGTGGCATGGGCCCTGAGATGGAAGGAGCTGGGTGTGGACATCATATGCCTGAAGCTGCGCTCTCTCGATCCCGAAGGAAAGAACGCTTCGATCGAGGATGCGGTGCAGACCGTCCTCGATGTCCTGAAGACGGTCGATCTTCCTCTCATCGTTTACGGGTGCGGCAACCAGGAGAAGGACGCTCATGCCATGGAAGCGGTGAGCAACGCCTGCGCCGGCGAGAGGGTGCTGCTGGCGAACGCCGAGGAGAACGCCTACAAGAGCATCTCGGCCGCCGCCACCGCCAACGGGCACGGCCTCATAGCGTTCTCCAATCTGGACGTTAACCTGGCAAAGCAGATGAACATCCTGCTGGCCGATTTCGGGACCAAGCTGGACAACGTGGTCATGGACCCGCTCATGGCCGCCCTGGGAATGGGGCTTGAGTACTCGTACTCCGTGAACGAGCGCATCCGCCTCGCCGGGTTGATGGGCGACCGCATGCTGCAGACGCCGATGTGCTGCGACCTGACCTCGTCATGGGAGACAAGAGAGGCGACCGAAGAGAACGAGGCCTGGGGCGATGCGACGGAGAGGGGAGCGTGGTGGGAGGCGACGACCGGTCTGGCCGCGCTGGTCTCGGGCGCCGACCTTCTGATCGTTCGTCATCCGCGCAGCCTGGAGATACTGCAGGACGCGATCGCCGAGCTCAGGGGTGAGTAAGATGGCCACCGCTATAGAGATCTTCAAGCACCTGCCCAAGAAGAACTGCGGCAAGTGCAACTTCCCCACCTGCCTGGCATTCGCGATGCAGCTTGCGAACCAGAAGGTGAAGTTGTCCGACTGCCCGTTCGTCAGCGAAGAGGCGAAGGCCAAGCTGGAGGCGTCCTCCGCCCCGCCCATTCGGCTCGTCGCGATCGGCGACGGCCCGAAGAAGATCGAGCTGGGCGACGAGACCGAGCTGTACCGGCATGAGAAGAAGTTCTTCCATCCCACCCGCTACGCCATCGTCATCTCGGACCTTGCTGCCGACGACGAGGCCGAGGCGAAGCTTCAGAGGGCCCGCGACCTAGTGTTCGACAGGGTGGGCCAGACGCTCGCCCTGGACATGCTGGCGGTCAGGAACGACTCGAACGATCCGGCCAAGTTCGCGGCCATGGCCTCCCGTGTTTCGAAGTCGGGCCTTCCCATGGCGCTTATGGCCGACCGGCCGGAGGCGTTCCGCCAGGCGGTCGCCGATGCCCATCTGGCGAGACCGCTGCTGTACGCCGCCACCGCCTCCAACGTCGGCGAGATGGCCGCCGCCGCGAAGGAGCTGAAGTGCCCGCTGGTGCTGAGATCTGACGATCTGAATGCTCTGGCCGACATGGTCGAGACAGCCAAGAAAGCCGGAGCGGAGGACCTGATGCTCGATCTTGCGCCTGCAAGGGCGAAGGACTTGGTGGAAAAGAACACCATCGTGCGGAAGAACGCCGTCAAGAAGACCTTCCGCGGACTGGGCTACCCGATCGTGCTGAACGCCTGCGGCGATGAGCGCGCGGTGCTCAAGGCCATGCTTTCGACCATGAAGTATGGCGGCATCGTGCTGCTCGACGACCTCGATCCCGCGCACGCGCTGCCGCTGTTCGTCCTGAGGCAGAACATCTACACCGATCCGCAGGTGCCGATCCAGGTGAAGCCGGGCCTGTATCCAGTCAACGACCCCGGACCGGACGCTCCGGTGCTGTTCACCACCAACTTCTCCCTGACGTACTTCACGGTGATGGCCGACATCGACAAGGCCAAGGTCCCGGCGTGGCTGCTGGTGGTCGACACCGAAGGGCTGTCGGTCCTGACCGCGTTCTCGGCCGGCAAGCTGTCGGCTGAAAGCGTGGTCGAGGCGCTCGATGAGACGTCGGCGAAGGAGAAGAGCGGCAAGGGCGTTCTGATCATCCCGGGCATGCTGTCCCGCATGTCCGGAAAGCTGCAGGAGCTCAGCGGCCTGAAGGTCGTGGTCGGACCGAGGGAATCGTCCGGCATACCCAAGATGCTCAAGAGCGGCCAGGTCTAGGTCTGCCCTCGCATCATAGGCGGGGCTCCTTCGCGGAGGGCCGGGTCAGAACCATAGCGAACGCCATCATGAGGGCTCATAGGCAGCCCTGCAGGCATCGAACAGCTGAGTGAGTGCATACGAACGACGCTCACACCGACCAATGACGTCCCATTGGCGCGGCTGATGGCTGGCATGGCGAACGGACAGTAATGTGGAATAGGGCTCGGTCCACTCAATATCGGCTAACAGCTCGTGATGGACGCATGCCCGACGCAGGCTGGGACTTGTTCCTCATGCAGCATGGGCCAGGATCAGGGGACGATATTCGATCAATGTGGAAAAATAAAAAAAGGGAAGGCGGAAGAGGTCACTCTTCCTGTTTGACGATGACATCCATCCGGGGGCGGGGCACGCCCAGACCTTCCCTCTGGAATGCCTCGACCACGCCCTTGCTGAGGTCCCCGTTGACCGTCCCGTAGTCCGCGTTCTTCACCCACGCCCTCAGGGTCAGTTTGACCTTGGTGTCGTCAAGACCGGTGATCGCTACCGCAGGCGCGGGGTCCTTCAGCACCAGGGGGTGGCGGGTCATGAGGTCCATGGCCACGGAGATGGCCTTGTCCAGGTCCCCGGCGTAACTGGCGCCGATCGAGACTTCGACCCTCCGGGTGGGCATGTGGCTGGTGTTGGTGATCGGGCTGCCCCACACGGTCTTGTTGGGAAGGGTGATGAACACGTTGTCACCGGTGACCATCTCCGTGGACATGATGCCGATGGCATCGATCCTACCGGAGAAGCCGTTGACGGTGATCCAGTCATCCTTCTTGAAGGGGCGGATCAATGCCAGCCACACGCCGGCAAAGAAGTTGTTCATGGTATCCTGCAGGCCGAAACCGAGCACCAGGCCGACAATGGCGGACATGGCCAGCAGGGCCGAGCCGGTCTCGAATCCCAACGCTCCGAGGAAGACCAGTATCAGGACCAGATATAGCAGGATCTTCAGCACACGGGATATGAAACCGACCAGCAGTTCCGGAAGGTGCATCCTGGTCATCACTTTCTTCAATACGATCATCAAGACCTTGATGGCCAGGTAGCCGACCACCAAGATGAGGATGGCGATTATCAGCTGCAACCAGCTGATGTTCAGATAGGGGATCATATCGTTCAAATCCAAGATATCCCTCAGACGGCCGGGTAAAAAGACGGCCCTCTAAAATGATTACCCCTTAATTATTGGAATAAAAATGCTCCAGGCGGCGGGGAGGTCGGACCGAGGGAGTCGTCCGGAATCCGCCGCCCAGGACGCTGGAGCGAGCTACTTCCGCATCTTCTCCCTCAATCTGGTGAGCCAGCCCTTGTCCATGCGTTCCCTTGAGAAGGCGAGCAGGCCGATGCCGAACCATGCCAGCGCCATTGCCAGTCCGAGGGCGGCGCCCCAACCCGGATCGAACAGATGAGGATTGGTATAGTGGTCGTACCCGGAGATGTTCAGCATCAAAGTGGTCCCGTAGCCCAGCACCAGCGGGTTCGAGTAGATCAGCAGCTTGTACTCCAGCGGTATGAACTCTGTGACGTTCTGCGCGGTGACGGCCGGATTTATCTCATAAGCAGCCCCTATCCCAAGACCAATGCTCATCTGGCTCAGCAGGGACAGTATGAAGAAGACCGCTACTGAAGCTACGACCGCCCCGGCCTTCTTGTCGGACAGGGTGGACAGCGTGAGGCCGATGGCGGCGAACACCATCGCGATGAGGAACGGGAAGACCATGGAGGCGGCCAGGGTGCCGAGGTCTAGCATGGGGACATCCATGAATGAGAACACCACCAGATAGCAGACCAGGGCGATGAGCATGGCCATGATCACAACGCTCATCAGGACGAGGAGCTTGCTGGCGTAGAACCGCAGCTTGGAGGTACGGTAGGTGAGCACGTATCGCAGCATGCCCGACTCCTTCTCTCCGGTCATCGCCAGCGCGGCGATGACGGTGAAGATGATCATGAATATGCCGGCGATGCTCCCCCAATAGTTGGACAAGGCCTCTTTCTGTTTGAGCTCGAGGGATGCTTGAGTGACAACGTCTCCGCCGTAGGTCATGCTGTTGACGTAACCACCGCAGGACATCAGAGCGACGATGAACGCTATGCCTGCAAGCGCGATCAGCAGGATGACAAACATGGGGTCGGTCATGAGCAGGCGGACGTCCTTGCGCAGGTGCGTCGTCAGTTCGCTCATGCCCTCGCCTCCGGCAGGAACACTTCGGCATAGAGGTCCTCGGCCTTCCTCTGAGCGATGCCGCAGGCCACGATGCGCCCGCCCACTCCCACCACCTCGGCGACGATGTCCGGGACCTCCTCCTTCGGCGTTTCGACCAGGAATGACAGTCCGTCCGGCGACTGTGACAGCACCTTCCGTCCGGCCAGGGCCGCGGGCACCGCTCCATCCGCGGTGGCAAGCATGATGCGGAAGTTGACCGTCGGAACGATGGCGTTGAACTCCTCCTTCTTGATGATGCGACCGGATTTGATGAACAGGATGGAATCGCACAGCTGGTCGATCTCGTTGAGCTCGTGCGAAGAGAGCAGCATCGCGATCCCTCGGTTCTTGAGCGATCTCATGATGCCCCTCAATTCAAGCATCATGCCCGGATCAAGGCCGGAGAACGGTTCATCCATGATGAGCGCCTTGGGGCCGTGCAGCACCGAGCGCGCGATGGCCAAGCGCTGCTTCATCCCCTTGGAGAAGTTGACCACCGGCTCGTCCTTCCAGCCGTCCAGGCCGAACTCCTTCAGCTCGCGGAGACACGCCTCCTCTGGTTCGGGAATATTGTTCAGGCGGGCGATGTAGAGCATGTTATGGAACGGCGAGAGGTCCTCGAAGAACGTGGGCCGCTCGGGAACGTAACCGAGCGCCATCCTAGGATCTAGTCCGTTCATGCTGACCTCCCCGCCGTCCTTCGGCTCGATGCCCATGATGAGCTTGATCAGGGTGCTCTTCCCCGCTCCGTTCGGCCCCACCAGGCCGCAGATCTCGCCCTCCCTCAGCTCGAAGGAGACGCCGTCGAGCGCCTGCACGGTCCGAGCGGTGAAGCGGTTCCCATAAGCTTTGGAGAGATCACGTCCCACGAGCACTTCAGTAACGGTAGTCATTATTCCACCCCCCGCCTGAGGATTTTTCGAAGCCGAACGCGTACCGCTTTCCGTCCGGCCCTATGACCACTGCGTCATATGTCGCCTGCAAGCGCTGCCCCGCATCCATAGGGCCCAGCTCCAGGTGGACGGGCTTCCCGCCTGTGGTCAGAACGAACGTCTCGTTCAGATAAGTGCTAACCGATTTGGCGTCCCACTTCATTTGGTAAAGCAGAGAGCGCAACTGGTACTCGCCTTCCGGCATGCCCTCGCCGAGCGAGATGTCCAAGCTCATCGAGAACGAGTAGTCGCCATCGACGGTGCTGATGTCGTGAACTGTGCTGATGTTGACGTCAAGGCTATCATAGTAGAACACTGCGGAGTCGTCGAGCAAGAACTTAGTGACATGCCCGTAGGACCACTGCAGCCGAGGATACAGCAGGTAGTAGCCGCTGGTGGCATTGGCCCATTTATAGTATATGTTAGAGGGCTCTGTCTCGAGGTTATTGACCAATTCATTGGCGACACGAATCGTACCGTTCCATGACATCTCCAGCGGCTCGCCGGTGGAGTTGAACGTTTCGATCGGCAGGTTGGCATACCCACGGTCCCAGGAACGGAACCGATCAAGCAACGAGGTGTTGGTTACGACCTCGGCAGGGTCCACATCATCCGGTATCCGTATCACATGTACGCCGTTATAATTCGGGTCCATCCAACCACTCAAAGTGAACTGTATCCCCTCGGTCAGAGGCATCAATTTGAAAGTGACATCTTCGGCGCTGGTGTACACGTCCTTGTCGGTGCGCACCGCGATGTAGGCGATCCGGCTCTGCTGCACCGAGCCATAGACGAGCGATGCGAACAGCGCCACTCCCACGATCATCACCACGACAATGATGGCCAGATATTTTTTCTTCAGACGAATGGACCCTCACCCTGCTATGGGGATGCATCGCTGGGACATATATGTTCCGAGCTGAATGTTACTAGCGGATCAACGCATCTGTTCGGCGATCTCAAGCACCGCGGCGGCGGCCTTGCTTTTTCTCGGCAGCTCTGTGAGGGGGCGGCCGGCGACGGCCAGCTCCTCCACCCGTTCGTCGTATGGGAGCATGGTCCAGCTCTCGAAGCCCGCTTCCTCTACGGCCTTGAACAGAGTATCGGGGAGGCCGTCCCCCGTCCTGCTGATGACCAGCATGCTGTGGGCGAACTGAACCTCCATCTCCTTGGCCAGCTCCAGAATGCGCCTCGCAGTTGTAAGGCCGACGGCGGTCGGATCGGACACCACCACCAGCATGTCCATGCGCTGGCATGTTCGCCGGGATAGGTGCTCCATCCCCGCCTCGTTGTCGATGACCACGTAGCGATAGCTGTCCATGACCTCGTCCAGGAAGGTGCGCAGGAGGTTGTTGATGTAACAGTAGCAGCCACGGCCCTCCTGCCGTCCCATTGTCACCAGGTCGAACTTCTCCCCTTCCATCATTGCCAGGCGCAGCTGGTACATCACGGCGTCCTGCTTGGAGCCTCCGCCCGAGATCTCGTCAGCCCGCTTCAGAAGGTCCTCGCGCAGCTGTCCGATGGTCCTCTCCACCTTGACGCCCAGCTTGTCCCCCAGGTTGGCGTTGGGATCGGCATCGACGGCCAGCACGATCTCGCCGGCCCGTTCGCTCAGCGCCCGCACCAGCAGCGCTGAGAGGGTGCTCTTCCCCACTCCCCCCTTGCCGGCGACCGCGATCACGTACGACATACGCCTCAGTCCAGCGAGCGGCTGCTCCTTATCTCTTCCGACACTTTCGTCAGGAGGTCGAGGACGCGGGACGCGGTCATCTCGTCCAGACCGCTCAGGCCGCACTGCGGCGTCAGGATCGACCGTTCGAGCACCAGCTCCTCGCTCAGCCCCTTGTCGATCAGTCCGCGGAAGCACTCCTCAGCGCGCTGCGCTACCGATGACACGCTCTCCCGGTCAAGCACTTCGGCATTGTTCGGTACGATGCCCCATGCTATGGCCCCGCCTCTCTCCATGTAGGCGGCCACCTCATCCGGGTACAGCGCTATGGTGTGTCCATAGTCGTAGGCATCGAACGACAGGAGGTCGATGTCGGTGCTCATGACCAGCGGCCAATCGGTGTTGGCGCAGCAGTGCAGCCCCTTCGTGCCCTCCAGACCGGCAAGGACCTCGTTGATCCAACCGACCGCGTCCTCGCCGGACACCGACGCGAAGGGCGTGCCGATCAGGCTGAGGTACGGTTCGTCGATGAAGATGATGGTGCGGGAGCACTTCTTCCTAAGCTCGCGCTCCTGCCATCGGGCGATCATGTTGAGGTTCTTACGCACGATCTCGCCGTACGCCTCATCGTAGAGGACCGGTTTGTCCTCCTGGTCGGTCATCTGCAGCCCCATGGACACCGGGCCGGTCACCTGCCCCTTGACCGCCACGGCGTTCTGAAGCGAGCGCGACATCAGCTCGTGAAAGCCGGCGAAGTTGTCCTCCTGCATGCTGAACGCGTCGACGTCCTCGGACAGGATGGCGGTGTATATCTCCTCGGGATCGTAGTCGCGAAGGTCGACCTGCACCTTCTTGCGCACGCCGTCGATGCGGACCCCGGGAAGCCGGGTGGCATACTGAGCATACATGTTCTCCTGGAATCCGCGGTTCGGCAGCTGGGGCCAGATCGGAATGGAGGTTAGCTTCTCCAGTACAAGGTCGACCGCCCTGACAGGGTCGGTGTGCGGCAATGAGCCGATACAGCTGGGTAGGCAGTTCCAGGCCACGTCCGATGAACCGGCCAAGCGGCATTTATAGATTTGGTGGCGGCACCTGGCCCGGGCGCTCCAGGCAATCGCGGGAAAGGGATTTAAACCATGACCTCAGCACGTCATAACGGAGGTGTCGAACATCGTGTTTGGAGTGATCCGGTTCTTCATCATGGTGGTGATGGTGGCGGCCATATCCATGGTCGTCTCTGCCGCGGTCGGCTGCATGTCGAGCATGGCCGCCAACATGGTGCCGAAGATGATGAAGAAGAAGAAATGCAAGGAAAAGATGGAAGAGAAGGAGTACCACGAGGCTCCCTACGAGTGAAAACCGTTCCGGGCACGTCGTCCGCCTAAGCGCGGCCGACCGCCACCTTTTCTTTCTCCATCTCCTCCTTGATCCGTGACACAAGCTCATGGCGGACCGCAGGATCCTTTGAAACCCGGTTCCGTATGATGCGCCAGTCATCCCGGCATGTTGCCAGGCTGACGTTCTCCCCCAGCACGTCGCGGATGCCGCGCTCCACCGCATCGCGGTTCTCTCTCGTTATAATGATGCCATCTGCTTCCAGGATGTCCCCCAGCCATAGTTCGCACTGGTCCGCCATGCCAAAGAGGTTGCGACCTCCTCCTAGAAGAAACCTGCCGTGGGTCAGCGGGATTGGCCAGAGTAGCGGGGTCGAAGCAGCTGTCCTTACGACGGTGAGATGGCTCAGTCCAATGGTATGGCCGCGGCGGTGGCGACCGCCTTCCCCCTCTCAGTGTCCTGCCGCCAGAACTGCACTACTACCGGCACGTCAGAGCGAATGACGAGGCCGTACTCCGTCTCCAGGGGTACGGCTTCAGGGTCGATGAGGTCGTTGATACGGACATGGCGGACCCGTCTGGCTCCCACCGTCAGGAGATATGGACCGACCGGCTCCCGGTGTTCGTAATACGCCCACATGGACACATTGGCGTCCTCGTCGCCGATATTAAGCAGGCAGACCATGTCGTAGCTGGTGCTCTCCGGCTCGGGGCCGGTGCTCCTCTCTGGCACCCTTCCGCCGGGGATCGCCCACGTCATGCTGCCCGCGATCATCACCGCCCCTCGAGCAGCCTGCTCATGTAGTCGGTCAGGAACACCCCCTCGGGATCGAGCTTCCTCCTGATGCGCCTGAACTCTGCCCACTTCGGATACAGCGGCTCGAGCTCTTCCGCGCTGAGGCTATGCTTCTTCCCCCAGTGTGGCCGCCCCCCGTACCGGAGGAATATCTCCTCCATGTCGTTGAAATATGCATCATACGGCAGCGTGTTGTTCTGATGCAGCGATATTGTCACGGTGTCGCGCCCGTGGGCGGTGCTGAGGTATGCGTCATCGGAGGCCACGTAGCGGTACAGCACCCTCCATCCCACCGTCCGGCGGTGATGCTCCATGACCCTCTTCCTTACCTCCAGGAAGCATTCCGGCCCCGCCTCGATCGGCATGGCATATTCCATCTCGTCGAACCTCAGGGTCCTTTTCCGGGACAGCACCTCGTTGCTCCACCCCTCCCTCGCCATGACCAGCTTCGCTCCTCGTATGCGTTCCGGGCCCTCTCCCGGCGGATCGAGCATGCGAAGCTTCGCGCGATCGCTGCGGGGATACCAGTACATGTCGAGGTTCCTGCTGCCGCGGCTCAGCTCCTCCACCTGCCCGAAGCATTCGTCCATGGTGGTGCACCATTCCCTTCGCCGCAGCCGGTAGCGGGGCAGCAGGCGAAGCTTGAGGGCGGTGAACAGCCCCAGGGTGCCCATGGAGCCCCTGGCCGCATGGAGGATGTCCCTGCCTATCTCCTGGACCTCGCCGTCGGCGGTGACCATACGGCCGCCGATGAGCATCGTTGCCAGGTTCGTCAGCCTGCGCCCGGAGCCGTGGGTGCAGGTGGATATCGCCCCGACCGCCGTCTGCACGTTGATGTCACCGAGATTGTGGACTGCCAGTCCGACCTCGTTCAGGGCCCGCCCCATGTCGTCGAGGTCCGTGCCGGCGCCCACCAGGGCCCATCTTTCCTCGGTGTCATGATTGATGAGCCCGCACATGTTCTCCATGGACACGGCCACGTCATCGGTGGCGATGATCAGCGAGGACGAGTGCCGGCGTCCCATCGGGCGGACCTTAAGGCCTCGTCTCGCCGCCTGGCGGACGATGGCGCACATCGCCTCCTCGCTCCGCGGCGCCTCCACATAGCTGGGCCTGAAGCTGGTGCTCCCTGACCAATTGGAGATCTCGGCGTCATTGGGGTGGAGGCTCCGCTGACGGTCCGTGATCATGCCACCCTCTCCCTGGGCCCCATCACCGCTCTGACCTCGGTGAAGGCGTCGATCCCAGCGGCATCGGGGCCGATAAGGATGCGGCCTCCCGCTCCGTAACGGTTGCTGGAGAAGATGGCGAAGCCATCTGCCAGAACCTCGTTGGCGGGCTCGACGACCCTGAACATCATACCCAACATGAGGATGCCGACGAATGGAACGAAGCGACGGAACACCGTGTTTTTCCACGTCTCGACCGATAGATAATCGTTCCTTAGGGGGGGTCGAACACGATTTATACGGGCGGAATCCATGCAAATCATAGGGTCGGATGGCCCGGTAGGTACGATGGAGAGGGAGCCGGACGTCAGCATATCATTGAAGGAGGGCGTGCTCAACCGGGCCCTGGCCGCATCGTTCTACGCCAACCAGGGGAACGGGCTGACGGACCTGCTCGCGAAGGCGCTGCAGTTGGACGGTTCGGACCGGGGGATGAGGCTGCTCGATCCGCCGATGGTGGTCTTGCTAGGCGATGACGTCGCGATGGCGACGTTCGGCGCGGAGGCATGGGCCATGCTGCTCGGCGTCCGGTTGGAGGCCGACGTGTCGGGCAGCGCCCGCATCCGCGCTTGGATGGAGAACGGGGAAGCGTTCCTCGAGGTCCAGGACATTGAGCTGGACATGATCGGCATGGGCGGTCGGGTCAGAGCCCCGCGGATCGCGGTGTCGGCGATGGAGCGCGCGCTGCGGGGAGCGCTGTCGATTCCGAGAGGAGGGCTGGTCAGGAAGATGCCCTTGCCTACCATCACGATCCCGCCGATGTACCCGAATGCTAAGGAGCGGGAGATGCACATCACGTCCATGGCCGTGCACGAGGGGGCATTGGCACTGGGCGCTTCGGCCTCGGCCGGGGATGCGTACGCTCCGCTGCCGGCCGCATTTCAGCGGGACGTCGTGGTCCGCCTCACCGAGCCGTTCCTGGAGCAGATGCTCGGTGAGGCATGGGACAATGTCCCTCAGGTTGCCGAGGTGGAGAGGAGGATCGACGTCCCTGACGCGCAGTCATTGGTCGACGTGGTCAAGGGGGCGGTGGACGTCCTTCTCGCCCGAGGCCTGAGGAAGGACCGCATCAGGACGGACCGCTCATGGCTGGATGCGAACGCCATCATCCAGTACGGCTGCCCGGGACTGCGCCTGCTGGGCGGCAACAGGATCGAGGTGTCGGGATGCCCGCTCCACATCAGCGCGCATCTACGGCCCCGGATGGAGGCCGCCACACCGCTAGGGGCATGGGGACGAATCAAGGCAACGCTGATGCCCTGGAGACACGATGATCGCGAAGAAAGAGAGGTTCTGGACCTGGCCGACCTGTCCGAGGAGCAGGACCTGCGCATCGTGAAGGCCACAGCGCGGCTGTCCATCGACGACGGCGCGCTGGCGGTCAAGATCGAGGACCTCGATATCGATGTGGATCTGGACTGGGGGCTCCCGAGCGACGTGCTGGAGAAGGTGTCCGGCTGGATCATAGAGCAGGCCGCGGAAATGTTCCCAGCAGTGAAGATGCGCCTTCCGCTCGAGACCTTCATGATCCCGGTGCTGGGGGTCGCGCCCTCCATCCAGCTGGACAGCCTGGATGGCGGGGAAGGCTACCTTGAAGTGCACGCCGGCCTCACCTTCACCGAGGTGCCTCCTCCCATTTCACCGCTGCCCAGGTTCACGGCCGACAAGCAGCTGAAGCTGGTGCATCGCGACGATTGCCCGTCCACGCACCTCGTTCCCGAGACCGCCAAGGTCGGATACTTCAGCCTGTACGACGCTATCTCCGACGGCTACCGCGGCTGCCCAGAATGCCTTTCCATATATCGGAACGCGGCCGTGCCAGAAGGAGACGGGACCGGAGCGGTCGTCAGGCAGGTCCTGAAGAGGTGACGGACGAGGCTGGGTCGCCGGCCTGCGAGAGCGGACGTTCAGCAGGACGCCCTCACGCGTCAGCTTCGATGCCTGCGGCAGGCGGGCCCTAATACATCGGCCCTGATGTCAAAGCCGACCACGTGGCTCAACAACCCCGGTCCCTCCTTGCCGAGGCGGCGGCGGATCACTTCATCGGCCAGCACGGACGGGCTCGCCGACGTAACGTTGGCGATGCTTTCGGTGCCGTAGAGGAAGGGGAACTCCACCTCCGGCAGGACCACGCGCGGCTCGCTGTCGGGAAGAACATTGCGGTACAGCACAAAGTCGTCCGACAGGAAGTGGACGTGCTCCTTTCCCTTCAGTGCCTCGGCCCGGTGGGGAGGCAGCCATTCCCCTATCAGGTTCCCACGGCCGTCCCGGAGCTGCAGCAGGCTGGGCGCCAGCCTTATCACGCTGCTGTTGCGGTCGAGCACCAGAACGTACTGCTCCTCCCTCTCCAGGACGTGCCAGAATCCTTCGTTGCTCAACGGCATGAGCCCGCCCAGAGCGCCCTCCTGCTCCGACCGCCGCTCGGCACCGATGACCTCGTCACGGAAGTCCCCGGTGAGGTGCGCCTTCGCCCTAAGGCCGCTCATCAGCTCGAGGCGCTCCTCGACCGCCCTGAGGACATCCTCCCTGAGCACGAATCAGGTTGAGAAAACCTCGTACTTATGGATTGCCGGCCCTGGCCGCCTCAGGCCCGCCTTCCGTTCACCATGGTGAACAGTGACTCGGACGAACGGTACGAGGCCACGACGTCGGCACCGTCCGTTCGGAACAGGATGCCGTCCATGAACGGGGGCCAGCCGACGTCCTCGTAGCGCAGGCCGAACAGTTCCTCGCGCAGCAGGCTTATCTCCCAGTCGTGGGAGACATGGATGTCCAGGCGATCCGCTCCTCCGTCCTCGGACAGCTTCGATACTATGGGCGCCATGACCATATCCGCCGCCGTCGCGGTGTCTAGGATCCACTCGCTGTCGAGGCCTCCGTCGAACCATTCACGGATGAACCCCTTTCCGATCTGAGCGGCCCTTGTCAGGCAGGAGTCGTCCTTGAGGTACGGGGCGCACAGGTTCCGCTCCGGGCCGGTGAGAGATACCGCGGTCCCGTTGCCCTCCAGTCCACGCATCATCGACTCTGCGGTCTGCCGGCACCGAAGAGCAGGGCTGTGGAACAGCCTGACCGTGGAGAACTTTTCGAGGGCGGAGCCGAAACGTTGAGCGTCCGACATCCCCTCGTCGGTCAGACCGACCTCCAGGCTGCGCTGCAGGTCCGTGATCGGGTGGCGGGCGGCATGCCTGACGATCACGGCGCAGGGGCCGTTCCCGTTCATCCTTTCCAGCGCTGCCAGAACTTCCGAGCCGTACATGATCTTACCATCCATCCATCAAACGGTCCGGACATAAGTCTGTTTTGCACAGCGGTTAGACAACAATGGGGCAAGGGAGCATCTAATGACTACGGCCCTCGTAAAGAAAAGAATGAAAAGGGAGGCTGAAGCCTCGTTGTCGGCGCTCATGCCTTCAGCATGTCCTTGAGGTCCTGCTCCGGGTCCCCGATGGCCTTCCAGTTGAGCTTATCCTGTATGGTCTTCCAGTTGTTAGGGCTGATGAACGCCGGCAGCGACGGCCCGAGGCGGACGTCCTTGATGCCCAGAGCCGCCAGGGTGAGCACGATGGCCACCGCCTTCTGCTCGAACCATGACAGCACGATGCTGAGGGGCAGGTCGTTCACTTCAACGTTGAACGCCTTGGCCAGCTCGACGGCCACCACGATGGCCGAGTAAGCGTCGTTGCACTGTCCGACGTCCAGGAAGCGAGGTATGCCTTCGATGTCACCGTACTCCTGGTCGTTGAAGCGGTACTTGCCGCAGGCCAGCGTCATGATGATGGCGTCCTGCGGGATCTTCTCGGCCAGCTCGGTATAGTAGTTCCTTCCCGGTGTGGCGCCATCGCAGCCGCCCACGAGGAAGAAGTGCTTTATCTTCCCTGCCTTCACAGCATCGATTATCTGTGGAGCCAGGGAAAGGATGCTCTTGCTGTGCGCCCCCGTCCACATGTCCGGTCCCCTTCTCTCCGGAAGGTCGCCCAGCCGCTTGGCGTGCTCTATGATGGCGCTGAAGTCGTGCCCCTCGCCGATGTGCTTGACCCCATCGAGGGCCGTGACGCCGGTCGTGTACAACCGGTCCTTGTAGCCATCTGGAGGGATGAGAACGCAGTTGGTGGTGACCAGGATCGGCCCCCCGAACTCGTCGAACTCCTTCTTCTGTTTCTGCCAGGCAGAGCCGTAGTTGCCGATGAAGTGCTTGTACTTCTTCAGCTCCGGATAGCCATTGGCCGGAAGCATCTCACCGTGGGTGTAGACGTTGACGCCGGTACCCTCGGTCTGCTTCAGCAGCTCTTCCAGGTCGAGAAGGTCATGCCCCGTGACCAGTATGCCAGGCCCCTTGACCGTTCCGGTCCTGACCTTGGTGGGGGTCGGGACGCCGAAATGCTCGGTGTTAGCCGCATCGAGCATCTGCATGGCCTTGAGGTTCATCATCCCGGCCTTCATGACGGTGTCCCACAGGTCCTCCATGGAGAAGTCCACATTGGTCAGGGTCTTGAACAGGGCCTGCTCGATGAACGCGTCGATCTCCGGATCGGTCTTGCCCAGCACGCGGGCGTGATGAGCATAAGAAGCGATTCCCTTGAGGCCGTAGAGCAGGGTGTCCATCAGGCTGTCGACGTCCTCATTCTTCCCGCACACACCGCGGACGGTGCATGCCACACCCTTGGCGGTCTGCTCGCACTGGTTACAGTACATGGCCATTTTTACACCTTGAAGCGCATATTGGTGAAGATGATATATAATGCAAACCACTATAGCATATAGTATAATACATTATATATCCATTAATTCATAGGGTATTGCAATATCAAATATGACCAGGGAGAGACATTATGGATCTCGACGATAAGGACCGGACCATCATCACCATGTACGCGGACGATCCCGACATATCGCAAGAGCGCATAGCCCAGGCCATAAAGCTGTCGCAGCCGTCGGTTGCTGCAAGGGTGTCAAGGCTGCGAAAGGCGGGAGCGCTGGAGAAGAGTGTGGGGATCAGCCCCCTTAAGATGGGGCTCTACCTCGCCAAGGTCGACCTGGCGTCCAATGAACCGGATGCCATCCTCCACATGTTCCGCAGCTGCCCCTACTTCGCCAACGGGTTCAGCGTATCAGGTCGCCATAACCTCTGCCTGTTCTTCTTCAGCGAGAGCGTCGCCACGCTCGAATCGATCGTCAACGGGCACATCCGTTCCAATCCGTCGGTCAAGGAGGTCGACTTCAACATTGTCATCACCACCGAGAGGGACTTCGTGGTGCCCGCCCGCCTTCGCTCCGAGAGGGTGGAGGAGCCGCCGTGCGGGATGAAGGGCGATTGCCGTCGGTGCCCCTCGTTCCTTGAGAAGAAATGCATGGGCTGCCCCGCCACCGGACAGTATCAGGGGTCGTTCTACCAGCCCTGATCCGGTATAGACACCTTTATCAGTGCGTCCAGCCCAACGTGCATCCAGGGTGGCTAAGCTGGATACGCAGCTGCTGGAACTCGGCCTGAGGGACCTCATCTACGCGCTGATCCTCATGGCCGACCTGCTGGTGATCGTATATATGGTGTTCTTTGAGCGTCGGCACCCGTCCTACGTCATCCCCTGGGTCCTGATCATCGTCTTCCTCCCCGTGCTGGGTTTCATACTGTACATGGCCTTCGGATTCAATTACTTCAAGGAGAAGCAGTTCAGGCTGAAGTCGGATGAGGACCGCGACCTGCTCCATCGCTTCCTTGAACAGCAGGGCCAGATCATCGACCGGGACGGCAGAGAGGAGGGAGCGGCCACCGCCCTGCCGCGCGTGCTCCTCAGGGGCGGGAGCTCGCCGGTGCTGATGGCCGGCCGGGTGAGGGCGTTCAACGACGGTACGGAGAAGTTCGCCGCCCTGTTCGAGGCCATCGAAAGGGCCGAGGACCACATCCACATGGAATACTACATCCTGCGGGACGACCGGCTGGGGAGGGAGCTTGTGGACCTGCTCGCGCGGAAGGCCGAAGAGGGGGTGGAGGTGCGGCTTCTCCTCGACGGGACGGGCAATCATGTGCCCAAGAAGGGCTTCGAGAGGTTTGACCGGGCGGGTGGCAGGATAGCCATCTTCTTCAAGCCCCTCGTTCCGTTCCTGACCCTGCGGTTCAACTATCACGACCACCGCAAGATCGCCGTCATCGACGGCAGGACCGGCTTTGTGGGCGGCTTCAACATCGGAGTCGAGTACCAGGGCGAGGGGCCTATGGGAGACTGGCGGGACTACGCGGCCGAGATGGACGGGGAGGCCGTAAAGGCCCTCCAGGCCCGTTTCGTCCTCGACTGGAACTATGCCACCGGAGAAGGGCTCGGGATCGGGGACGCGCGTTACTTCCCTCCCGTCGACGGAACAGGCAGCGTTCCGGTGCAGGTGGTGAGCTCGGGGCCCGACAGCCATCGGACGCCCATCAAGGACGAGTACCTCAAGCTGCTAGGCATGGCCAGGCGGTACGTCTACATCCAAACCCCCTACTTCATCCCCGACGAGAGCATAATGGACGCGCTCAGGATCGCCTCCCTGTCAGGGGTGGACGTCCGCATCATGTTCCCCGACAGGCCGGACCATCCGCTGGTGTACTGGGCCAGCCTGTCCTTCGTCGGCCAGCTGCTTCCCTGGGGGGTGAGGGCGTTCACCTTCGACGACGGCTTCGTCCACGCCAAGACCGCCTTCGTGGACGATGCCATCTCGTCCATAGGGTCGGCCAACTGGGACATCCGGAGCTTCCGACTTAACTTCGAGACCAACGGGGTCATCTACGACAGCGGGACGACCCAGCGCAACCGCGAGCTGTTCGAGAGGGACCTGGAGAGGTGCACGGAGGTTACCTTGGAGAAGTACCGAGCCAGACGGCTGACGGTGCGGGCCATGGAGGGGATCGCCCGCCTGTTCGCCCCGGTACTGTGACCCTATGCCGATAGGGCCTTCTCACATGGAAGGAATGGACACCATCCGTACCGTTTTGCTCCGGCCAGCAAGTGCGAGAAGCGGTCTTGTTTCCGGATCGAGCCGTCGAACGTTCGCCATTGAGTCGCCATGCAATCCTTTTGGCCGCCTTGGCGGCATATGTTTCTTATACCTCCCGCTCGAAAAAGAAAGAGCACGGGCCCTTTAACATCTGGCCCGAAGTCTAAATGGTGACAAACATGGCTGATGTCGTATCAACGGTCCTGGGCTTCATCCTTGCCCTGATTGTCTCGACCATAGTGATATGGGTCGTGACCAAGCTGTTCGGAGAAAAGGAGGGGATCGGCACCGCCCTGATAGCTGCCATAGCCGGGACGATAATCTATACTATCGCATACTGGCTGCTGGGCAATGGCCTGCTGGCAGCGATCCTCGGCGGCATCGTATGGCTGCTCGCGCTGAAGGGGCTGTATAAGATCGGCTGGCTCAAGGCGCTGGTGATCGCCATCGCCATATGGATCCTGACCTGGCTGGTGGGGCTCATCCTGCCCACCCTGACCGGCCCGCTCTGAGATCGCCCAACCTTTTCCATCGACCAGAGAGCGATGGCCTCGCGGGCCATCGCTCTCGATCATTATCGATCTCCCTCCGGACATGCCATGCTCGGCCCTTCCGCCCGGAGCGGAGGGAGATGAGAAATGGATATGACCGTAGAAGTCAACGCCTCGGAGCTCCGGAGCGAGGTGAGCAAGGAGATCTCCTTCGAAAGGTGGACGTTCCGGCGGTTGAGCGCCCGCCACCGCCTGGAACGATCGACACATGCGGCCGTCGTTGCCTTGACCGCCGTGATGATCATCGCGCTCCTGATCCAGCCATACGTGTTCCTGCTGTGGCTGTTCGTGGGCTTTCTCCTCTACTCGTACAACTTCATTATCATCCTGATGCCGACCACGACCACCAGGATCCGGCCCGGCGAGGACGAGGGGCCGGACGGCAAGGGCCGAGATGACAAATGGATGGCCATCCGCCTCCTGCTTAGCAACAGGCGCCTGGCAGTGGAGATCGGCCTGACCGTCTTCCTGGGCGGGATGATCCCGCTGGCATGGAGCTTCGGGCTCATATTCGGCGTGACAGCCATCTTCACCGTCTACTACGGGTTCGTGATCGAACTCATCCCTCCCCGCATCGCCATCACCGTGCTGGTCCAGATCGGCTTCGTGTTCCTGCTCTACGCGCTCATCTACCTCCTGGAACCAAGGGCGCAGGGCATCACCCGGCTCTCTGCCATGGCTCACGACCGAGCGCTGTCGCTTCGTTCTCCCATACGCACGGTGCTCATCGTGATGCTCGTCACGCTCATTCTGCTCGGCCTGCTGACCTCCCTGCTGGGACTGTGGGCGCTGCTGCTTCCGGGCATCACATTCCAGGCGTTGATCGATACCTTGCGGCTGCTGGACCGCCTGGACTTCGTCCTGTTCGCGCTCGTCCTGGTGTCGCAGCTTATGGTCATGAGGCACATCCAGGGGTTCGCCAGCAGGCGGATGGCGGTCCGTTTGTTGGCAATGCGCATACATGCTCTGGAAGAGATACGAAGGGAGCTGGAATCCGTCAGCCCCGAGGACGGCGATGTGCTCAGGTCCCTGCGCAGACGATTCCTCTCGATCGCGCTGTACGACATCGTCCAGCACGACGTGTTCGGCCTGATGCCTGTGTACCTGATAGGGCCCAGGCCGAAGTATGTGCTCGACACCTCGGTACTGGCCGAGCTCGAGTGACTGCTTCGGAAGGATTATCTACGGCTCCCGACATTTCTCTTCCGGTCGTAGGCCAGGAGGTTCCCGGTGATGATGTCTTACTCTGTTCTCATAGCGGCGCCGGGAGCCATCTGATATCGCTCCCGGGCCGGTCGCCTGCTCCTGACCGCCATATTCGAGTCATCGACCAACATGCCCAACGAACCGTACCTTGACGCCAGCGTCGCGTGGCGCATCAAGGCTGGAACCATAGGATTTCGCGAACCGGATCATCGAACGATAGTAGAGAATATCCTGACCTCGGGCCTCGCCACCGAGGTGGCAGGCCTCATCAGCTCCGGTAAGGAGGCGGACGTGTACCTCGCCCGCTACCGCGGCGCCCCGCTGGCGGTGAAGGTCTACCGCCTGTACCGTACCTCCCACCGGGGAGGAAGGCCGGTGAAGCTGGACATCACCTCCCGCCTCGCGGCCGACGAGTTCGACATGCAGCTGCAGGCGTGGAAGGGCGGGGCCAGGGTGCCCGCTCCGGCCCGCAGGGTGGAGAACATGTTCTCCATGCGTTATCTTGGAAACGAGAGCGGTGCCGCGCCTCGCCTGCAGGACGTGGACCTGGAGAGCCCTGACGCGTTCATGGAGAAGGTCCTCGACAGCGTCAGGGCACTGGCCGTTGCGGGAGTGGTCCACTCCGACCTCAGCCCCTTCAACATCCTCGTTCACGACGGAGAGCCGTGGTTCATCGACCTCTCCCAGGCTGTGAGGGTGGACCGCCTGGGTTACTCGCACTGGTCCCGGCTGAGCGAGGCCCGCGTGGCTCTGGAGGGAGGCCTGGAAGCGCTGCGAGCCTACTTCCGGCGCTACGGCCTCGATATAGAGGTCGAGATGCTCACGTCGGACATCATCGCTTCCCTGGATCGGTTCGGGGTGATGCGATGAGCTGATCGAAAACGCTCGGCCAAAGGTCTAATATCCCGGAGCCGGTGACCTGGTCGACAACATGAGCGAACAGGACTCAGCGGAGATGGAGAGGCTCATTGCCGACTGCCTTGCCCGGGCGGGGATGGACCGGAAGGTCTATGAGACCGACTGGCTCCCCGAGGACCGCTCGATATTCTGGCAGGGCGATGACCTGAACGAGTTTCTCCGCCTTGCCTCCCAGGCCGAGGCCCGCCTCCTGTACGTGGTCAAGTTGTGGACCGCGGCATACGACGAGTATCCGTCCGAGCATGCCGGGCAGGTCTACGAGATCGATGTCGCCTTCCTCTGCAACGATCTCTTTCACGTCCACCGGTCCGCCATGCCGTGGAGCGTGGAGTACTGGAACGGCTATGACGACCGCCACCGAGGGGTGAGGAGAGGAAGGGCAGGCAGGCCTACTGCTGACAGCCGTCCGCTGATCGAACGGTAGCTCAGTATTCGTAGCTGGACGTCCACTCCCGCTTCCGTGAATAGGCCATGTGACTCTCACCGTACTCTCTTGCGCGGCCGTTCATCGCCTCGATCATGTCATCGCGGGTGGCCACGTTGGGGTCTAGCTCAAGAACGTCATCAAGACCGTAGACGCGCATGATGTAATGCCCTTCCTCCCCGGGTTCGGGGCAGGGCGGCGCGTATCCGTGGCCGCCCCGGACGTTCCTTCCCTGAATGCCTTCTATCGGCGAGGATAGCAACGCTTGTTGAGGCAGGTTGCGCGGTATCTGGTCTAGATGAGGGACGTTCCACAGGGCCCAGTACACATCACCTGGACGGTCGGCGTCCTCCATGATGAGGGCGAGATGGCCGGCCTGCAGGCCCGTGATGCTCACCTGCGGAGAGAAACCCTGCCCCTCGCAGGTCTGCTCTCGATGGAGCCCGGCAATCTCCACTTCGACCTTCAATGGTCCCATGCCGCTGCGATGTTGTGCCTCCTGCATCCTATCCACCGCACATTCGATTGCCGTCCCGTCGTATTTACCATTGTCGCCCTTTCGTCCGGAGCGACCGGTCTCACCTGCCCTTACGCACCGCTGCATGTTCCGATTCGTACGGTATGCTTACCTTTCACCAGCCGGGGTGCAGCTGCTAGTAGAGATGCACTTGCAGCGCCGCAATGGCCCCGTTTCCATCGCAGCCAGACGTCTCCGGGCGGTTCCATCGAGAATCGACGGATTTGTATATTCGCTTATATAGTATCTTTTTTTCACCAATCTAATAGAAGCGAGCAATAGCTGGATCTTCATACCTATTCCTTTATTAGACCCGGGATACGTCTAATAATTATGAGCAATGATAAGTTGAAAGGGAAGGGCAAACAAATCGAGGGACAGATCCGTGAAGGAGTAGGCAAATTGACGGGCAATAAAACGGAACAGGTCAAAGGCAAGGCTCAACAAGAAATCGGAAAAATAAAGAAAGAGTCCAAATGATAGGCCATGGGTCGCATTGTTTGCGACCCCCTTTTTTAAACGAGGATGCTAAACCTTTTGGATTAAAAGAATAAGACGATCTTTTAAGAAGAAGAGTGATTGGCCAGGGTCACGTGGAATCAGTTCGTTCTAGGCAACCTGGAAGTGGATAATCGATGAAAGAAGACAAAACCCCCGACCCGGTGAAAGTCAATACACTGCTCAATCACTTTCTTGTGAAGAAAGGCCTGTGCTTGTCGCGCGGCCGCGAGGAGTGCGATAATCGTTCGCCCCTAGTTTGCCAATGCACCATCTACAATGACTCGGCCATCCAGGACCCCATAGCGAGGGACTAGGAGAGGCATAACCATGTGGTCAAGAAGGAAGGCGGGAGAATGACCCGTCACCTTCTAGGGGAGATAATGCCATTCGTTGAGGGGAAGGCCCTCTTTTATGGCAAGTATATTGGACTTTTGATATTTTTACGGCAAGGATGACAGCTCAATAAAAGGGGTATGGTTTTTACCGAACGTAGGCGAGAAAGCCCACGATCTCGATCGTGGGATGAATCGCAGTGAAATAGTACTTTCGGTGACCGCCTCGCAACACGTTTGATATACTAATCTATCAAGAGTTCAAATGCTCCTGACATTCAACGTTCGGCACGGAAGCGATCTCAGCGGCGAGCTGGTCAATGCCAGGATGGTCGCCGAGCACGCGCTGCGAACCGGCAGCCGCACGTCCAAGGACGTCAGGGACATCGGTCTGAAGTCGGCGATAGCGAACCAGGTGCTCAGGAAGTATTCCAACGGCTTCAACATCAGGACGGTTCATCGCGTCCAACTGACGGTGCCAGGTCAGGGAGTGAAGGTCGATGAGGACCGCAGGGAGCTGTACATCTCCTGCCTCAAGCTTCGCCTCGACATCAGCCGCCTGCCTGACTTCGACAAGGTCAACCAGGTCGAACTGGACGAGAAATACGCTCATGTCACAGTGACAATCAATGAACCCCCGGTCCGAGAGGTTGATCAATGGGCAGGCGTCGACCTCAACTCCACCGGCCACATCGCCGTGGTCGGCTACCCGACGACAGGCAAGGTCCAGAAGTACGGCAGGGAAGCGCCGCACATCCGCAGGAAGTACGGCAAGATGCGGCGGCACCTATGCATTCACGGACATCCCCGCGTCGCCAAGAAGAAGCTAAAGCGCAAGGAGAACAAGAAGGTCAAAGATATCAATCACAAGATCTCAAGAGCCATCGTGAACAAGGCCGCTCAGCAAGCGTGCGGAATAAAAATGGAGAGGCTGAGCGACATACGAACGACCGCACGCCAGTCCAGATCGCCCAGGCCCTCGCTGAACAGTTGGTCGTTCTATCAATTGCAGTTCATGATAGAATACAAGGCCAAGCTGCTCGGGGTGCCGGTGGCCTATGTCGATCCAGCGTACACGAGTCAACAGTGCTCACGCTGTGGCGAGATAGGCGCCAGGAGCGGCAAGGATTTCACGTGCTCGTGCGGGCACGTTGTTCACGCCGACGTCAACGCGTCGCTCAACATCGCGCTGCGTCCCTCTTTCGAGGAAGGCGATGGTCTATTGCACCAAGACAGGGATTGGTGCAAGGGCCGCATTGATACGCCCCAGGAGGCTCCGGCATGAACGATGCCGACCTCAAAATCCTGCGGTTAAATCGCGGGAGTGCCAAATAAATAATTATAATTGGCCATCCAATTGAATTCATCAGGTGCATATGCAAATGTTAGCCAAGCCAAGCTCTCTACCAACAGGCCTCCCGAAGACGACCAGGTCCCTCTGCCCCGAGTGTTTGAAGGTCGTCCCGGCGACGATTTTTGAGCAGGATGGCAAGGTCATGATGGAGAAGGAATGCCCCGACCATGGCAAGATCGTGGACGTCTATTGGTCTGACAAGGACATGTATCTGAGGGCAGAGAGGTTCGCTTACGATGGTACCGGGATCGAGAACCCAACCATCCCCAACGCCACAGTATGCCCTAACGAATGCGGCCTCTGCCAGCTTCACCTCACGCATACCTGCCTGACCATGCTCGATCTCACCAACCGCTGCAACCTCAAGTGTCCTATATGCTTCGCGAATGCAAACGCAGCGGGGTACGTCTATGAGCCGAGCTTCGACGAGGTTGTGAATATGATGCAGATGATGAGGGACGAAAGGCCGGTCCCGTCTCCCGCAGTCCAGTTCTCCGGCGGGGAACCGACCATCTATCCCAAGTTCATCGAGGTAATAGCTAAGGCCAAGGAAATGGGGTTCCCCCAGATCATGGCGGCCACTAACGGCATCAAATTCGCCAAGGACCCCGAGTTCCTCAAGGCGGCGGTGCAGGCGGGCCTGAACACGATCTACCTTCAGTTCGACGGCCTACGCGATGACATCTACAAGGCGTCCAGAGGGGCGCCGCTACTGGAGACAAAGCTGAAGGTCGTGGAGAACGTGCAGAATATTGAGAGGCCGCCCTCGGTCGTCCTCGTCCCGACCGTGGTCAAGAATATAAATGACGACCAGGTGGGCGAGATAGTCAAGTTCGCTTTGAAGAATATCGATGTGGTCCGGGGCATCAATTTCCAGCCCGTGGCATTCACCGGCCGCATTGACCAAGAGGAGCGAAGCAAGCACCGCTATACCCTCTCCGACCTAGTCAAGGACTTGGAGAACCAAACCGATGGCCAAATCACTAGAGACGACTTCTACCCCGTCCCAGCGGTAGTGCCCGTCTCCACCCTGATCTCCACCCTACTGGAGCAAAGCAAGGTCACCTTAACCGCTCATCCCCACTGTGGCATGGCCACCTACGTGTTTGTCAAGGACGAGAACAACGTGGTACCCCTCACTCGCTTCGTCGAGGTCGAGCCCCTCTTCAGGGAGCTGTACGAGCTGAGTGCGGAGGCAGAGAGGTCGAAGGTCAAGTTCCCATCCAAGGTCAAAGCCCTCAGCATCATCAAGAAACATATAATCAAGGAGAAGGTCCCGGATGGCCTGTCCACCACCAAGCTCCTGCAGATGATGGGCACGATGTTCGGCGATCCCTCGAAGAAAAGCGTGGCCAAGTTCTCCTGGAGCATGATGTTCATCGGTGGAATGCATTTCCAGGACAACTACAACTACGACATTGAGCGGGTCAGGCGCTGCGCCATCCACTACTCCACCCCTGACGGTCGCATCATCCCCTTCTGCGCCTTTAATGGCGGCCCGACCTACCGCACTGAGATAGAGAAGAAGTTTTCGGTCCCTATCGCCGAGTGGCGGGAGAAATACGGCGAAGAGTACACTTGAACGCTAGATGGATGTGAACTTTTGCTGGACCTAGGGAGTGTGAGAAACCCGAAAGGTGCCGGCCCGTATGGGGGGAGAGGCATCTCCATCATGCCACAAGCGGAAGGGATGACACTGAGATTCTCGAAAGAGCGCCAAGAGTACATCCGTTCGATGGGGCTCAGGGAGTCGAAGTATCTTATCCCCAACCTATCTGGAGGAAAGGATGCGATCAACTCCTCGAACCATCTTAGGAAGTTGAGGAAGAAGCCGCAAGAGGTAACGGGCATAGAGTTCAGAATCAAGGGCTGCCGCAGCACCTTTGCCCCTTTGTCAGGAAAAAGAATCCTTCCGCACTGCCATACGTATCGCGACAGTTAGGGCACGCATCCCCAGATACGACAGCTAGGTTCTACGCCGACATGGACCTGATTGACGCTGGAAATGCGCCCAGGAGTATGTGGGCGATCGATAAGAAGGCCGCCCCGTCGAGCCAGGTGAATCCCAAATCGAGTAACAGAACCGGCTTGAGAATGAAACAACGGGGAACTCCATCAAGCCTTTGATAGGGGTAGTGAGTACCTGCCTGGATAGGGATAGTGGTGCTCCCGCCGGGATTTGAACCCGGGTGTCGGACTCGAAAGGCCCGAATGATTGGCCGGACTACACTACGGGAGCGTGTGGCAGGTTCGATAAAGAATCAAGTACTTAACCCTTGGCTACTGCCCCGGGAGCAGGGCCAGGCGGCGTACTTTGCACCTCACGGACATTATGTAGAGGCTAGGTCGATGAACGAGAGCGTCAACAGCAATGCCTCAGCCCCCATCCGGCCGCCGACATGAATTATTAGAACGGACGTGCATCAAGACGCCATGACCCTGAAGGACACCGTGACGATGGTCGGCAGCCTCATGGAGCTCGCGGCTAGGACCGCCCCCAAGGCAGTGGGGCAGGACTACATCGAGGCCATGGTCCTCACCGACGAGCAGAAGACGGCGGTA